>ERZ780198.1594-NODE-1594-length-20122-cov-6.785269_pt1 | contig 20122 bp, 18 predicted proteins | sample MGYA00510979_ERZ780198 | MGnify/ENA primary metagenome ERZ780198 (study PRJEB29588, sample SAMEA2158039) | human gut metagenome | biome: human gut; feature: human-associated habitat; material: faeces | place: Denmark | collected 2008/2010 ...
TAGTAGAGCTTTTCCGCCTTGACCCAGAAATCTTCGCCGGACTTATCGCCGTCTCCCTTCGTATTGACGATGATCGTATTGACCAGCTTGAGGATGTCCTTCTCGCTGCGGATGTAGCTAAAAGGGTTGTAGTGCATGGATTTCCGGAAATTGATGGTGTTCAGCGACTTGATGACGTAGCCGCCCTTTTCAAGCATTTTGCCGCATTCCACCAGCACGGTTCCTTTCGGATCAGTAACCACATAAGAGCTGTGCATCTGCATCAGGTTTGGCTTCACGAAAAAGCGCGTCTTGCCTGAGCCGGAACCGCCGATGACAAGGATATTTTTGTTTCTGGCGTACTTCGGCTGCTTCGGGCGGCTGTTCATGGTCAGGAACTCCGTCTGCGTTAGGATGACGTTGTTCGAGAACTCCGGATCCGTGTACGGCTTGATGTCCTCCGGCTTGCCCCATCGTGCAGATCCGTATTCTTCGCCCTGCCGGAACTTTTTGCGGTTTTTGCCCTTGACATAGACCGCCAGCTTGAGCAACACACCGGCAATCAGACCGATGAGCAGATCGACGGGGTGAAAGCTGGGCAGCGGATTTGCAAAGGCAGAGCCGAACACGGCAAAGCCGTTTGTCAGCTTGTCGATGAACTCTGTGCCGGGGGCGAGACGAAACACGGCGGCGATCTTATCCGCAAAGTAGAAGGCGAAGACATACGGAAGGTTCAGAAGAATGAGCTTCTTCACATCGGGTTTGTTCACAGCTCCACACCCCGATCCTTGGTCTTGACCTTGACCTTCTCCTTGTGCTGCGCCTTGCTCTGGGCTTTCTCCTGATCCAGCTTGTGCCGGATGGACGGCTGTTCCTTCTGCTTGACGGTTTTTGCGGAGAACTCCTTGAAGGCGGCGGTCATCACATCAACGTCCCGCCCCTTGAAGAAGACAAGATAGCTGGGCGGCTCAACGGAAACGTCCTTCTTGAGCGCAAAGTCCAGACCGTATTTGCTGGCAGTCCGCTCAAAGGACTTGATGTTGCCGTCCGTCACTTCAATGTTGGAGATGGCGGCATTCTGGCTCATCAGATGCTTGATGGACTGCTTGCCGCGATAGGTTTTGGGCTGCTGCATCTGCTTCTGCGCCTTCTCGATCTCCTGAACGAACTTGTCCAGTGCCTTTTTCAGCACCTCGGCTGAGATTTTGCCGCCCTTGATCATGATTGCAACAACTTTGGTGTTGACTTCATCCTGCATTGCAGTGATACCTCCTTTCCTTGAGATGATTGAGGGGATGCTGCCTCAGCTAAGGCGGCACACCCTTGAGACAGAAGATTTTCATTCGAGCTATCCTCCTTTCCGCCGAGTTATCTGTATTTTCCGAACAGACTTTGCTTTTCGGAAAAAGCGTCCAGATCGTCAATGATACTATAACAGCGGGCGTCTTATTTTCCCTCATCGGCAGAAGGCCATCCCAAAAACGCGTCGCTGGCAGAAGCCCCCACAGTTCACACGCCGAATGCATACAGCAAAAAACAAACCGCAGACCCGGCAGCATTTGCCGGGTCTACGGTTTGTCAGTGTTCAGATTTGCCGGTCTTGCTTTTTTCAAAACCGTTTTCAGCGCAGGATTTCCACCTGCTCCACGCCATACCGCCGGAACAACTCCAGCGCTTCCGGGCCGATTCGCTCACCGGACACCGCAATGGGGATCGCAGGCGGACACCCCACGGTAGGGGCGCCGCAGACCCGGCCCAATGACTGCGCCGCCGGTACGGTTTCCCGTGGGGCAAACAGCGCCGCACGCACGGAACATACCCGCTCTCCATGGGCCAGCGGCAGCGACGGCTGCGGCGTATAAACGGCATCATTTGTTCCAAAAGCATGCAGAAGCCCTTCGATATCCGCCGCACGATTCTCCGGCGTCAGCATCAGCACCAGAAAGTCCGGATCGGCGTATTCACATTCCACACCGCCCTCACGCAGTCGGTTCGCCAACTGCCCGCCGGTCATCCCGGCTGGGGCCCGGACGGTCAGCCGCAGCGGGTCCGATGGCTCTATCTGCCAACTGGCAGCCGTCAGCGCCTTCCGCGCTTCCTCCAGACGTCCGCACATCTCCCGCAGGCGATTCTGATATCCATCCGCCAGATAGCGGTTGCACAGATCCAGCGACGCCAGCGTCAGGTAGGACGGACTGGTGGAGCCAAACATGGCCATCGCTGTTTTTGCACTCTCCCGGAGAGATGCCGACGCCGCACGGCTGATGTGCAGGTACGCGCCGCCGGTCAGCACCGGCAGCGTCTTGTGCGCCGAATCACAGCACAGGTCTGCGCCGAGATCCAACGGGTGACAGGATGGTTCCAGAAACCGCAGATAGGCGCCGTGGGCGTTATCCACCGCCAAAAGTGTGCCGTGCTTTCGGCACACCTCCGCCAGAGCGGAAATGTCCGCCATGCCGCCCAGATAGTCCGGGCTGGTGAGATAGACCGCCGCCGGCGGTGCAGGCATCTCCGCCAGCGTCCGCTCCAATGTGTCCGGCGATACCGGGCAGCCGCAGAGAGACGTGCTGCGCTCCGGCCACAGCCAGACGATCTCAAAATCCAGCAGGGCCGCCGCATATACAAACGCCCGGTGTACGTTTCGGGCCGCCACCACCGTCCGGGACCCGTTTCCGCAGGTCAGCGCCAGATACAGCATCGCCCGGATGCACTGGCTGGATCCCTCCGTGGAGTACACCGTCCGGCCAGAGCCGAACAGCTCCCCGGCATAGGACTCACTGCGCCGGATGATGCCTTCCGCTTCATACAGGCTGTCCGCGCCTTGGATCTCGGTGATGTCCAGTGTCTCGCAGCCCAGAAAGGGCTTTCCCTTGTGGCCGGGCATGTGCGCCCGGATCATCCCGGAATCCGCATACCGCCGGACAAAATCAGCAATGGGCGTTTCCATCAGCCGTCGGCCTTGGCAGAATCTTCCGCCACCTTCATCATGATGGCACATTCAATACGCTTGCGGAACAATTCGCAGCCTGCCTCGTAAACGCCGCGGATGGAACCCGTAGCGTGGAAGGCGTTGGCCGCGCAGCCGCCGGAGCAGTAGAATCTCGCCCAGCAGTCATTGCACTCTGGCCGGGCATAGGCGTTGCAGGAGCGGAATTCCTCCCGCAGGGCCGTATTGGTCACGCCGTTCCAGATGTCGCCCAGCTTGTAGGCTTCCTCGCCCACGAACTGATGGCAGGGATACAGATCGCCCCAGGGGGTCACGGCCATATACTCCGTGCCGGAGCCGCAGCCGGAGATCCGCTTGTAAATGCAGGGGCCGCCCGTCAGGTCCAGCATATAGTGATAGAACGTGATGGGCTTGCCTTCCTTTTCCCGGCGCAGCATATCCTTGGCCAGCAGCTCGTACTGGTCCTTCACGATCTCCAGATCCTCCGCCGTCAGCGCGGCGGGGTCCTCCGGCGCGCACACCACCGGCTCCATGCTCAGCTCGGTGAAGCCCAGATCCGCCATGTGGAACAGGTCCTTCGTAAAGTCCGGATTGGCATGGGTAAAGGTGCCGCGCATATAATAGTTCTTGTTGCCTCTGGCCTTTACCAGCTTCTGGAACTTGGGCACGATGCGCTCGTAGCTGCCGTTGCCCGCATAGTCCACCCGCAGCCGGTCATGAATCTCCTTGCGGCCGTCCAGCGACAGCACCACATTGCTCATTTCCCGGTTGGCGAAGTCGATCACGTCATCATCGATGAGCATACCGTTTGTGGTCAGCGTAAAGCGGAAATTTTTGCCCCGCTCCTTTTCCACACTGCGGGCATACTCCACCAACTGCTTCACCACGTCCCAGTTCATCAGCGGCTCACCGCCGAAGAAGTCCACCTCCAGATTCACACGGTTACCGGAGTTGGCAACAAGAAAATCCAGTGCCTTCTTTCCGACTTCAAAGCTCATCAGTGCCCGTCTTCCATGATATTCGCCCTCTTCTGCGAAGCAGTAACGGCAGGCGAGGTTACAGTCATGCGCAATATGAAGACAGAGCGCTTTCACAACTGTCTGACGCTTCTTAAAATCAAAAATGTAATTCTCATAAATATCCGGTGCAAACAGCTGTCCAAGCTCCTTTAGCTCCCAGATCTCACCAAGTGCTTCGGTAATATCCTCTTCGGAATACTGATCCTTGAACTGCTCCTTTGCCTCTGTAAGAATCTCCTCTTCGGACTTTCCTTCCTCAAGGCGCTTATCAGCTAATGCGATCAGCTCATAGCTTAATGGATCGACCACATGCACAGAACCGCTGTTCACATCCAGAACGATGTTGTATCCATTATTAATATATTGATGTATCACTTTTCTATATCCTTTTTGTGTTTGTATTCTACTTGTCCCTCTTACTCAAAAATGATCCACTGGATCATTTTCTCATATGCATGGCAACTAAACTTATGCTGCGCTGCCGACCTGCATTCGTTAAATATTCCGGACCGGTTCGCACTAAGTTCAAGCTTCGCCTTCAGCCTGCTTTCACTAAGTGCTCTACACATACGCAATATAAGCAGCGACGTAAGCCGCTGCTTATGTTCACTTACTTATATTCGATACTTATTTTGCCTTTTCACAGGTCTGGTTTCCTACGGTACAGGAAGTCTTGCAGGCAGACTGACAGGAAGTCTGGCACTCACCACATCCGCCCTTCTTCATGGATTCCTTTAAATCTCTGGTAACTAAAGTCTTAATTCTCTTCATAATCCTATATCTCCTTTATATCCTGATCTAAAAACTTACCTGATATCGTCATTATGACGTTCACTTCGATAGTATAACATAAATGTGATGTTTGGGAAAGTGTTTATTTTTCTTTTTCGGAATCTTTCTCCGGATTGTCTTCCGGTTCTTTCTCTTCCGGGAGCTCCATAATCACCTTCAGAATACGATTCTGGCTCACTCCCTGTACCTGCAGCCGGATTCCCTGGTCTGTGACAATCTGTGCACCGTCCTCCGGCACACGGTCAAGATGCTCGATGATCAGTCCTCCGATCGAGTCATAATCCTCGGATTGCAAATCGGTTCCAAGTTCATCATTGATATCACTCAGCTTCATGCTGCCTTCTACGAGGTAGGTACGATCCTGCATCTTCTGGATCAGCTGTTCCTCATCGGAATCGTATTCATCACGGATCTCTCCGACAATCTCTTCCAGGAGATCTTCAAGAGTAATCATACCGGCTGTACCGCCATATTCATTCAGTACAAATGCCACATTGAAGCACTTCTGACGCATCTCTACAAGCAGATCTGCTGTCTTTTTAAATTCATATGTATAATAAGCCTGCCGCAGAATATCACTGATCTTGAACTTCGCTTTATCCTCGACAAGAATAAAGTCCTTAATATTGATCAGACCGATAATATTATCCTTATCCTCTTCAAAAACAGGGATTCTGGTATACATACAGTCCTTGAACACTTCCATAACCTCTTCGTAGGTTGCTTCCTTATCCACGGTCACCATATCAATTCTGGGAATCATGACATCCTTGGCTACGGCATCCCCGAAATCAAACACGTTATAAATCATCTCGCGCTCTTCGGATTCAATGACACCATCCTCATGTCCGACTTCTACATAGGTACGAAGCTCGTTCTCCGTCATGGCGGTCTTCTTATCAGCATCCACCCGGAACAGCTTCATAATGCCCTTTGCCAGGGAATCAATCACGAATATAAGCGGTGTCAGAAGCTTCATCAGCCCGGAAATCATGGAAGCATACAGCAAAGCCATCTTTTCTGAATTAATCATTGCCATGTTCTTCGGTACGATCTCACCAAAAATCAGAATCACCACCGTCAGGATGGCCGTTGCAATTCCAACCGTAAAATGAATATGAATCGCAAGTGTCGTTGCCAGTGCAGAGGCCGACAGGTTGACAATATTATTGCCAATCAGAATTGCACTGAGCATCTTTCCATATTTATCCAAAACCTCCAGTGCGGTCTTCGCCCTCCTGTTTCCTTCCTCTGCAAGCGTTTTAAGTCTTACCCTGTTCACTGTTGTCAGTGACGTTTCTGCGGAAGAAAAGAACGCAGATAACAAAACTAAAATAATAAGTGCAATAAGCTGCATGACACCATCGGTATCCAAAATTAAAATCACTCCTTCTTTCTAATGCCTTTCGGCTGTCTATTGCTAAAAATGATACAATAACGGGTATTCTGTGTCAAGATCCTACATATAAATATTACATAAAACACACATAAGGAAACGAAATATTATGAAAACAAAGCTTCAGGTAAATGAAAGACTGTTGTTTTTCTTCAAATGCCTTCTGTTCTGTGCCATCCTAACCGGTATCCTTTTGCTGCTTCTGGCATTTCTCATGTACCGGCTGCGGTTTTCGGAGGGAATCGTTACGGTCTGTATCACCGCAATCTATGTCATTACCACCTTCTTTGCCGGCTTCATCACCGGAAAACGGGAAGGAAGCCGCAAATTTCTCTGGGGCCTGCTTGCAGGAAGCATTTACTTTATCATCCTGTTGATTCTGTCCATGATCATGAAATCCCCGGGTGACCTGTCCACCATGCATACACTTACTGTACTTGCCCTCTGTGCCGGTGGAGGCATGTTAGGCGGGATGTTAAGCTGAACCACCCTTTTATGCCTGGCACAGCATTCCGTGAAAATGGGTTTTTCTGTTATCTTACAAATTCAAAAGGGCAGCCGGAAATTCCTCACATACAACGGAAAATCCTGCTGCCCTTACTTTCTTAACATAGGTTCTTGATTTACTGTTCTCCAAATACTTCTTCTGCGATTGCATCCAGGCTATCTTCAAGATTGTTGGAATCAGTCTGGATCAGTCCGAAGGTTGTCTGGGAAGAGTCAACCATAATATAGAATTCGGATCCATCCTCTGCCATATCCCAGCTTAAGGTATCCATAAGTGCATCATTTTCATAAAGATAGATATTGTCATAATCAATATCCCATGTACCCTGATGCTCTTCGATATTCCCTTCTGCATCCGTAATTCCGATATAGTATTCGTCTGCAGACAGTAAAAATGCCATTACAAGTGTATAATCGGTATTGGCTCCTGCCCAGACAGTGCCATTTAAGAATTCTCCGACCTCTGCAGCCAGTGCTTCGTTGTCTTCCTCACTGCTTTGAACGTCTTCTACGTCTTCTACATCTTCTACATCTTCTACGGCTTCTTCCTCTTCTGTTTCCTCTGTATCTTCTGCCACGGACTCTGTAACTTCCGTACTGGAATCCCCGGTAACCTCCTTATCCTTACTTCCGCATCCAGCCATCGTTAATACCATTGTTGCTGCCAGTAATACCGCTAAACACTTTCTTTTCATAACCTGTTTTCCTCCTTGGATTTCCTTTTTTATTTTCATAAGGCATCATACACTTTTTTCTTCTTTTTGTGGGGAAGATTACATGAATTACAGATTTTTCGACATGAATGACAGAAAGCAGAAAAAAAGCCCCCAGAGCAACCTCTGAAAGCCTCGTATTTCTTCCATATAAACCGCCAATTAAAACTGATACTTATGATCGTTGGAAACGTTCTCCCAGTTCTCTTCTTCCTGCAGCTTATGAACAGCGAAGCCACCCTTCCATTCGATCTGCCACAGCCTGTTTACCCGCTTATTCCGGATCATATATCTGGCTGCATAGCCGAAATCCATAATAAGAAGTCCTGTAAGGGCAAAGGTCAGAATTGACAGGGACGGATTCTCAATCTGTACCACCCAGGCATATAACCTCGGGAAAACGCATCCCATAAATAGGGTAATCATTGCTGCGAAGCCCATCGAGGTCGGAACGGAGGTATACTTGCCAATGTGAAGCGGCAGTCCCGTATAATTCCACCAGACAATCTCACAGTGCTTTTCCACAAAGTTCCCCAGGATAATCTCTGCTACGGAAACAAGCACCCCTGCTGCCACATAGTAGAACACAATGCCCTGCAGGGAATTTTCAAAGAAAAACTCATGCCCAAACAGCATCGGCTTCTGCGGCAGTCCGAGAATCAGATACAATCCCACAATTGCCATGCCATATCCAAGAAGTCCGGGCATCATCATGCCCCGGTTATCCCAGTAACCGAACCGGAGTCCTACCCAGATATTCTCCGTCATATAGCCTAATATCGATGCAATTACCAATATCATGAGTAAAGGAGTTATTTTTGAAATCATCCTTATTCCTTCTTTCTGTTCCTATCATTGCTTCTGTTTCTTATTCTTTCCCGGAGCACGATTCCCGATATTCCGGTTCTCTCCTCCGGCTGCTCTCTTACAGCTCTATATCAATCACATCTTCCCTGCCGCGACGGATGCTGCGTACCGTACTCATTACCACAATCAGATTCATGATACCGTCAATGCAGATACTAAGTCCAAGCACACGCACCAGAATGCTTCCTGTTTCAAACGGAGCAAGCAGCAACAATGCTCCCACAAAAGCAACCATAACAGCCATCATGAGAATCAGCCACCATTTGCTGATCCCGAATTTCTTTGCATCAATTGCAGTCTGGATCTTTAAGGCTGCATCCACCAGCATGAAAATTCCGATGCACACGGCCAGGAATTCTACAATGTGCTCTGTTCTTAATAACAGAACAAATCCAAGGATCAGGGAAACAATACCCAGTCCGAAATCATACTGAAATGCCAGCTGGAACAGGTCACCGGTAAAATATCCGGAAAGCTTGCCAAGTCCATAGATCAGCAGGAACACGCCATAGACCTTACACATCACACTGACCCCCATCTGCGGCCAGATCAGCAATACCGCTCCTACCAGAATTGAACACACAATCAATAACAGATATATATTTTTTATCATCTTCAAATTTTTCATTTCTATCCGCCTCCTTCACTGTCAAATAAAGAATAACTTATTTCTTCCCGGTATCCTATGGACAAAGAAACGCTTACGTCCTAAATTTCAGGCATTCTTCCAAAAATGTCTGATTTTGCAAAATCACTTGACATAGTTTCATTTACTACATAAAATGGAGAGGAAAATAATTATAGGTAGGACGAAGATATGTTTCAGATCATTGTAGATTCCGCAGCAAACATCCCCGCAGAACTTGTTAAGCAGTATCATATTAAGGTACTTTCCTTTGTTAATTATGTGAATGGAGAAAAGCTGATATGCTTTGATCCCGAGCTGACTTATGAAGAGGAACGTGCGAAGGGTAAGACCTATTATGACGCCATGCGCAACGGTGCCGATGTCAAGACAAGCCTCATCAGTACCGGAGACTTTGAAACCGCTTTCCGTAAGGTTATGGAAGACGGTGAGGATGTGTTATATTTTTCCTTAAGCAAGAATATCAGCGGCACCTATAACTCTGCCCGGATTGCCATGGAAGAGCTGATGGAGAATCCTCCGATGGGACGCAAAATCCGGATTATCGATGCCTTAAATGCTTCTCTTGCACAGGGAATTCTCGCCATCTATGCAAGCGAAATGCGTGACAAGGGAATGGAAATTGACGAAGTTTATGACATACTCAAAACCTATCCGGCTAAAATGAACGGCGTTTTCACCGTAGGTGATTTAAAATATCTTGCTAAAACAGGCCGTCTTTCCGGTTCTGCAGCTTTTGTTGGAAACATTTTGAACATCAAACCGATTCTTCGTGGAAATAAGGACGGCTACATTGTACAGTTTAAGAAATGCCGTGGACGTAAGGCAGCCTTAAATGCACTGGTTTCTTTAGTCTGTGATAACATCGTAGATCCTGAAAATCAGATCATCGGCATTGCCCATGCCGATGCGTATGAGGATTCTCTTTATGTGATGGAAGAAATAAAGAAGCGCCTGAAGCTGCGGGGCTTCATCAACACTTCTTATGATTACTGTACCGGAAGCCATGTCGGCCCCGATACAATTGCATTATTCTTTATGGCAAAGGATCGTGAGCTTGGCGCTTAAACACCGAAGCTCCCGGATGCTGCTCGGCAAGACACCCCTGCAACAGGATCTTCACGGTAGCCTGATATGATACGGACCATTTCTGAATGAGATGGTCTTTTTTTTCGGGCATACCCTCCTTAATCCACCGGAGCATCATTCCAATCAGCGAATTACTGTAAAAGTCTACAATAAACCGGATATCCTCTTCCGGCACATCCATCCCTTCTGCTTCCTTCTGCACATGCTTCATGACAAAGGCTTCCGTGACCGTATAAAAATAATTTGATATCAGCTCCCGGTTCTTCGAAGTATACAGATGCCCGATTGCTTTCCGGTAATTCAAAACCAGATGATACTTATGCAGCAGTTCCTCATAAAAAGAGGCTTCTGCATCCTCTTCCTTCAAAGACTGCTCTGTTTCATATTCAATTAATGCATCGAGCACCTCATAAATATCACTGAAATAGTAATAAAAGGTATTCCGGTTGATTTCACATCTTTCACAGATATCCTTGACCGTGATCTTATCGATGGACTTTTCTTCCAGTAATTTAAGCAGGCAGAGCATAATCGCCTGTCTGGTATACTTCGCCATATGTACCCACAACTTTCTGATCGGATTGTTTTCCTGTTTCCTCGTTATATTTCTGTCAGAACAATATTGTACCTATTTTCCTTCTTTTTTTCAACTGTTTCTGCACTTCTTGTTTCTGTGCTTCTTTATTTCTATACTTCTTCTAGTTCTATGCTTCTTCTGTTTCTATGCTTCTTCCTTGCAGACATCGATCCAGCCCTGTGCATCTGCAGCTTTTTCAAGCTCCGGGATCGTGAATCTTACTGCGCTGTGATCGTCCCCTGCTGCCGGATACACCATTTCAAACTTCTTAAGACTTTCATCCAGGTATACGATAACGCCCTCATTTACGCCAAACGGACAGACGCCGCCGGGTGCATGGCCGACCTTTTCTTCCACCTCTTCAAAGGGGATCATCTTCGCTTTCACATGGAAGGTATCCTTATATTTCCGGTTATCTACCTTCGCCGTCCCTTCGGTCAGAATCAGAACCACCTGATCCCCCTGTAAAAAGGACATGGTCTTTGCAATCATTCCGGGCTGTACACCAAGTGCCTGCGCGGCCAGTGCCACTGTTGCCGTGGACTCCTCTAACGTAATGACATGATCCAAAAATCCTTTACTTTCTAAATACGCTTCCGCTTTCTGCAACGACATGATGCTCCTCCCTTCTTCTTCCGTTCTGCCTTACGGTACTCTGTCAGAGTCTTCGCTATCGTATTATAATCCCGTTCAAACAAAATGTCACTGATTTGTCTGCTTAATATCTCCTCTGGAATCCTTTCCGGGACACGTTCCAGAATCTTGTCCACCACAAACCGCTTGCTCTTTTCCTTGTACTTCGGCATGGCTAACCACTCCTGAATTGTGGCAAGCTCCGGACGCCACAGAATCTGCATCTTCCTCTCCCATTTCCGCTTCGGATTCTCCTTCGGAAGCCGCAGGAAATAAAAGTCTGCTTTTCCATTCATCTGCTCCACCGTAACAATGCCCCAGTAATCCGGCACGTGTTCTTCGATATGCATGGCATGCGTGGAACCCACAACCACGATATTGTAATCATAGTATTGATCGTAATCCTTTACCTGCCTTTTGAGCCTTGCATAGGTATCCGCATCACTTTTAATCTCGATGCCATAAAGACATTCCGGCGCCACCATCACAAGATCTGCCCGCGACCGTCCCATGGTCTTTTCTTCCAGAATACGGACCTTTCCATAGGTTTCCTCCAGAAACTCAAATAAGGGTTCCCGGATATCTTTATCTTTCAGGACCCCGGAGCTTTTTTCCTCAGACGAAACAGCCTGCTCCGGATGCTCCTCCTGCAGTTCTCTCTGCTCTTCCTCATACTCCTTACACAGCTCCTGTTTACGCTTGCGTGAAAGCTGCTTGATGCGGTACTCATCCTTCATGGCTTCCTCTTTCGTTGCATGTCCTTTCGCATAAACCAGCTCTACCGGAAGCCTTGGCTTCGTATATTTCGCACCTTTTCCATCGTTGTGTGCCTTTATGCGCTTATCCAGATCATTCGTCCAGCCCGTGTAGAGCGTTCCGTCGCTGCACTGAACGATATAAGTATAATTCATGGTCTGTCCACCTTCTAAAAAAGGCGGTGCCGAAGCACCGCCTGAGCTTACCCGTTTTATTTCGGGTTCTTCACCTGATCTCCAACAAACCAATAATCGCATATCCTGCCGCCTTCTGCAAGAGGCTTCCTCGTACAAAAAGCAATTATTCCCCGGTCTTAGCTGCTTCCGGTCCGTAATAGGTCAGTGCCAGCATCGTAATATCATCGAACTGCGGAGCCTCCTGTACAAAGCTCTGAATTTCTTCCTTCATTTCATGAAGAAGCCCCTCACACCCTTCCGCAGCATGCCGGTTCAGTGCCTCCACCATCCGGTCTGTCCGGTAAAGCTCCTTCTGTGCGTTCGTTGCTTCCGGCACTCCATCCGTATAAACAAACAGCATATCTCCGGGTGCGAAACTGATTTCATAATCCCGGTATCCGGAATCCTCCATTCCGGCCAGAACGAATCCATGCTTATCCTTAAACAGCTCGAATTCTCCTCCGGCACGTTTCAGTACGGGATACTCGTGTCCTGCATTGGCAGCCGTCATCAGGCCGGTTGTCAGATCCAGGATGCCAAGCCATACGGTTACGAACATTTCCTCTTCGTTATTTTCACATAACTGATTATTTACAAAAGAAAGAATCTCTGCCGGCGTTCCTCCCATCAGGGCACGGTTCTTAATCAGGGTCTTCGCAATTACCATGAAGAGAGCCGCCGGTACGCCCTTGCCCGATACATCGGCAATCACGACACCAAGGTGTGAAGAATCGATCAGGAAGAAGTCATAGAAGTCCCCGCCAACCTCCTTCGCCGGATGCATCGTTGCATAAATGTCCACATCCTTCCGATCCGGGAATGGAGGGAAAATACTTGGCAGCATATTCGCCTGAATTCTCGTTGCTACAGAAAGCTCTGCACCGATTCTCTCCTTCTCGGCAGTGACCTCGGAAAGCCTGCGGATGTAGTCCCCGACTTCCTCATACATCTTCTCAAAGGATCGGGCAAGCTCTTCAATCTCATCTCCTGTATGTACATCAATCCGGAATACCTCTCCGGATGCCAGATTGCTTACCATCTCTCCGGATGCCTTGTTTAACAGGCTGATCGGATGAATCAGCCTTTGTCTTACCACGGCAAAGAGTCCGGCGCTGAAAACCAGAATCACCAACACGATATTGATGCTCGCTGCAAAAATAAATTTTGCAATCGACTGCCAGACGCCGGGCATCGAAATATCCACGCCGACAAGTGCCACAGGATCACCGTTACTGTTATAAACAGGGGCAACCACCGATGTGATAAAGCCATAGGTTTCGTCCATGGAAACCAGTGCACGCTCTTCCGGCTCCTTCCGGAAGGCCGCAAACGAAACCTCCTTACCACCCTTCATATAATCCTCGTGGTCACCTAATTCACAGGCTCCCTCCTCCTCATTTGCGTCCCAGATATAAACAAGATCATCTTCATAAGGCACATAGACATAATAATATTTAAGATCTGAATAGTCCTGGCTGGCATTTAAAAAATTCTCCACCTGCTCATAATACTCATCCTTCTGTAAGGTCGTTAAGTATCCTTCGATCCTGTCTCCATCAATATAAGCTGCTGCCGTCTTTGCATAGGCAAACGCCTGTCCGCGTGACCTCTCCAGCGCATCCTCCCGGTACCGCACCACGACTGCAATACAAGTGGATACAATAATAAGCAGTGAAAATATCACCATCAATATAATTACCTTGGTTCCTAATTTCCGTTTTTTCATAATTCCTCTTTCCTTTGATTTCCTGATTCCTGTCTTCTATTACTGCTTTATATTTTTATATTGCTTCTCTATTTTGCCTTTCCTACTTTCCGGAATACGATGTTCTTCCACTTATGCATCCACAGATCTGCGAGCACAAGGGAAACTACCGTTACCAGTACCGCAAGAACCAGAATCCCCGGCATCGGAAGAATCTGTGTCCCACGGATGAGATACAGTCCCAGATAGATGACAGCTGCAACGAACAGCCAATGGATAAAATAAAAGGCGGTCATATCTGCACCGATCCGGTAAGCTGCTGCAACTGCCTTCTGTGGCAGATGCTTTCCGATAAAGTAATAAATCCCGTACATTCCGATCGCAGTCACCAGACAGATTAATACATCCGGCGTCGTCACATGATAATAGCACGACTCTCCCAGTCCGAACATACCGATCCGGTTTCTGATACGAAGCACATAATAAGGAACCGCCACAAGCAGGCAGACCGGTACTGCCATCCGGTAAAACAGATCCTTGTCCTTCATACGCTTCAGAAGCTTGCCAAAGACATATCCGCTTACGGGCATGATCAGCCAGTTCAGATACACGAAATACGAAAGCACCTCCCCGGCTGCGTCCTCCACGCCGACAAAATACCCAAGTATCATATTCCCGGGCACAGATCCTACATCCACTCCGTTAAGCAGGGTTCCTATGATCGAACAGAGCAGGGCAATCCCCACCATGACTCCATCCTTTAATTTCAACTTAAGAAACAGGGCAATGGTCATCAACGCCAGTCCCGCGAACTGAAAAATATCATTATTAAAGGTCTGGTACAGGATCGGGTCGAGGTACCTTTCGGTATCTCCTGAAATTGCGTACCCGATCAGATCCGGTATCGTATACCGGCATAGATTTAAGACAAATCCAAGAATGAAAATAAAAATTCCTCTGTGGAAAATATCCTTCCACCCCTGTCTCCTGCTGTAAACAAGACAGGCTCCCATCGCAAACATCAGCCCCGGTGCAATCATCGGTCCTCCGATGACGGAATCAAATACATACGGAAGCCCTGTAGAAAGGGCTTCCTCCGGTACACAGTCAATGGTAATATGTACGGCAGCCACCATAAGTACGAAAACCACCTTGGCAAGGTCAATTTCCATCTGCCTTCCACTGTTTACATTTTCTTTTGCAAAGATCTGATTTATTAATTCCATAAAATCCCCCACAGACTTTTTCTTATTTACTACCTTACTCACTTTTCTCTCATTTTGCAAGTCTGTTTGAAGGATTTCCTGTCTTTTAAATTTACTGCATCCTTGAAAAAATCTGTCTTTCATGCATCAGGATGCAACTGTCACGGTAACACCGGTTGCTGCATGTACGGCTCCAACAGATTCCGCAACAACTGCTGCCGCTGCTGCCGAAACTGCCGCTGCTCTCATAAATACAACCGCACCTGCGACAATAACAAATCCGGCAACCAGTATAACTTATCCCTGTTCTTTGCTTCCAGCTTGATCTGGCCAGTACATCTTACTCACAGCAGTTTCCTCATTGATCCTTCTAATGGTTCAGAAAGCAGCTTCTTCTTCCGCTCAATCATCTCATCAATCTTTTCAATATAAAGCCCTACATCCTTCACATTATCGCATCTTTCGATCCGTCCGTCCGGATAAACCCGCTTGGTGATGGAACCGGCACCCAGTGCCACAATGGTCTGTTTCTCCTCCATGATCAGAATATTATAGATCCCAAAGTTACCTTCGGTCGCATAGCCGACGTTTTCAAAGTTGCCGGACATGTTTTTCTGGCGGTAGAGGTAATATGGAACCATCCGGAGCTGCTTTGCCCCATCCATGGCAATCTTCATGGTTTCCTCTGTATTGTTCAGCATGGAAATTCCCTTTTCCTCAATCCACTGACTGAGCTTTGATGCCCGTTTGATGGCAAGGGAATGTACGGTCAGACTGTCCGGCTGCATCGCCACAATTTCATCGATGGTATGGTGCACCTCTGCTTCTGTCTCTTCCGGGAGTCCTAAGATAATATCCATATTAATATTGGTAAATCCGACCTCTCTTGCAAGGGCAAATGCTTCCTTTACCTGCTCCACGGTGTGGCGTCTGCCGATCAGATCTAGGGTTTTCTGGTTCATGGTCTGCGGATTCACGGAAATTCTGGTAACTCCATGCTTCCTTAAAACCCCCAGTTTATCTCTTGTAATGCTGTCCGCCCTTCCTGCTTCAACCGTGAATTCCTGCAGATGGGACAGATCCAGCCTGGCTTCAATATAAGAAAAAAGCCGCTCCAACTCCGGCGCCTTTAATGTAGTCGGCGTACCGCCTCCAATGTAAATTGTATCCAGAATCTTATCCTGATAAAAGCTGCTTACAAAGTCAATTTCCTTTTCCAGTGCCGTTAAGTACTCCGATACTCTCTTTTCCCAGGAAAAGATCGGATAAGAGGTAAAGGAACAGTACAGACAGGTGGTCGGGCAGAACGGAATCCCAATGTAAAGACTGTATCCGTCTTCATAATGAAGGGTATCAAGCAGAGCCTTTTCCCTGCGGGCAATTTCAATGGCAAGCTCTCCCTTCTCCTTACTGATGAGGTACGTATCCTGCATATACTGCATGATCTCCTCATCCGTAATGTCCTCTTCCATCATCGTCATCGGAATTTTCGTCGGGCGGATTCCGGTCAGGGTTCCCCAGGGAAGCTGCCTGCCGGTATGCTCGGAAAGTGCTGTGTAAATCAGTTTTTTTAAGCAGTTCTTGATGTGCGGCCGATCCATGCCGTCTTCCAGCTCTACCTTATATCCGCCAAAATCCGTTCTTCCCCTGCCACCATCCACAATGCTCATGCGGATCATTTCCGGTTCAAAATCAATTTTCAGATCCGGAAGTCCTTCATCGGAGCTCACAATATCCTTTTCATCAGAATCCGGCACAAAGACCTTGACGTCCTGTGCCGGATAAAATGCTTTTACCAGAGAATGGATATCGTATTCATATCCATTCTGATTTACGATTACACTTAATAAATTGCTCATCTCTTCCTCTTCTCATTTCGATTAAAGAAATGCGTTATATTTTCTCTCATGTCCGATGCTGGTACATTCCCCATGTCCCGGATATACGGTCACATCATCGGGAAGTACCATGAGCTTCTCGCGGACCGATCTCACGAGTGCGCTCATGCTGCCTGTCGGAAGATCCGTTCTTCCCACGGAATCCTGAAACAGTGTATCGCCACTAAGCAGCACCCCGGCTTCTTCAAAATAATAACAGCAGCTCCCCTTCGTATGTCCCGGCGTTGCAATCACCTGAAACTGCATCCCGGCAATTTCAACCTTTTGTCCATCCTTCAAAAGAACATCAGGGGTAACTGTACATGGTCTTCCTACGTCCCGTGAAACATTTAAGGAATCGCTTTCACACAGCTCTTTTTCACCTTCATAGGCATATACCCGGGCACCGCTGCATTTTTTCAAGCCTTCCACACCCCAGATATGATCAAAATGTCCATGCGTAAGACAGATTGCTGCTACGTGAAAGCCTTTCACTGTAAGCTGCTGATACAGAAGCTCTCCCCGGTCAGCCGGATCAAAGGCAATCACATCCTTCTTTCCTTCTTCATATACATAGTAAAAATTCGTCTCACACACACCTAATGTAAATTTATCAACCTTTAACTCTGCCATAAGCTTCCTTTCCAAACCGTCTCATTACCTGTTTCATTACCAGTTTCATCAGCCCGTGGTTCGCTCGATATCCATCACACTTTCAATGCTGCGTAATTTATCCACCAGCGTATTCAGCTGTTCCCTGCTGTTGATTTCAAATGCAATAGCAAGTGTTGCATAACCCTGCTTATTCACTCTCGTATTAAGACTCCGGATGCTGATGTTCTTCTCGGTAAGAATCTTCGTAATATCTGCAAGAAGTCCGTTCCGGTTCATTGCATAAATCTTAATTTCCGCAATATACTTCTCATCTACGGCATCCTTTGCATTGTCTTCCCATTCGGCATCAATGAGACGCACTCTTTCCATCTCCGGAAGATTAATGATATTAATGCAGTCGGTACGATGAATGGAAACACCGCGTCCTCTCGTTACAAAACCAACGATCTCGTCTCCGGGAACCGGCAGACAGCACTTGGAAAAACGTACCGCCAGATCATGCATTCCCTTTACGACGATACCGCTTTTGGATCTCATATGTGGGATGTTCTTCTGCTGGTCATTCTCTGTAACAGCTGCCAGAACCTCCTCATCCGTCAGCTCCTTCTTATGGTCCTTTTCATAAAGCTCGAGCATCTTGTTAATGATCTGCCCTTCCTTTAAACCACCATGTCCGACGGCTGCAAGAACGGACTCCCAGTCATGAAAGCCATATTTATTCATGATCGCATTCATATATTCCGGCACCATGATTTCATTGGTGTCGATCACCTTTGCCTTACAGTATGCCTGTAAAAGCTCACGACCCTTTACAATATTTTCTTCTTTGAATTCATTCTTAAACCACTGGTTGATCTTACTCTTGGCCTGGGTACTCTTCACCACATTCAGCCAGTCCCGGCTCGGTCCCTTGGAGTTTTGGGACGTCATAATTTCCACACGGTCACCATTCTTGATCTCATAATCAATCGTTACGAGCTTTCCGTTTACTCTTGCACCAATCATCTTGTTTCCGACTGCACTGTGAATGCTGTAAGCAAAGTCAATCGGCGTAGAGCCTGCCGGCAGATTCTTTACCTCCCCGGTCGGGGTAAAGCAGTAAACGCTGTCGGAAAACAGGTCAAGATCGCTCTTTAACAGGTTCATGAATTCCTTGTTATCAGACATATCCTGCTGCCATTCCAGAATCTGACGCAGCCAGGACAGCTTCTCTTCCTCGGAATCCTCAATCTTCTTGCCATCGGAAGCAACCTTATATTTCCAGTGCGCTGCAATACCATATTCCGCAGCCTTATGCATTTCATAGGTACGGATCTGGATTTCAAAGGGCTGCCCACTCTTCCCGATCAGCGTCGTATGAAGGGACTGGTACATATTCGCTTTCGGCATGGCGATATAGTCCTTGAAACGCCCCGGGATCGGTTTATACATTTCATGAATGACACCGAGTGCTGCATAACAGTCCTTGACGGTATTTACAATAATACGGACTGCGAACAGGTCATAGATCTGTTCAATGGATTTATTCTGGTTCTTCATTTTCTTATAGATACTGAAAAAGTGCTTGATACGACCGTCAATATGGGCTTCAATTCCGGCATTTTTAATGTGTTCGCTGACTTCATCCACGATATCCTGAATGTATTTCTCACGTTCACTTTTACGGATTGCGATTTTATCTACCAGATCATAATAAGCCTCCGGCTCGAGATATTTTAAAGACAAATCATCTAATTCTACTTTGATTTTGGAAATACCAAGACGCTGTGCAATGGGGGCATAGATTTCCTGTGTTTCCCGCGCAATGCGCTGCTGTGCCTCCGGCTTCTGGTATTTCAGGGTACGCATATTATGAAGACGGTCTGCCAGCTTAATCAGAATCACCCGGATATCCTTCGCCATGGCAAGAAACATCTTACGCAGATTCTCTGCCTGCATTTCCAGCCGGTCGGGCTTGCCGTCCTGATCGGTTGACAGATGCAGATTCTGCAGCTTTGTAACACCATCTACCAAAAGAGCTACCTCCGGTCCGAATTCCTTCTCAATTTCTTCTCCGGTCATAATGGTATCTTCCACCACATCATGCAAAAGTCCTGCAGCAATGGTTTCCTGATCCATCTCAAGGTCTGCCAGAATGATCGCGACGCACAGTGGATGTACAATATAGGGCTCTCCGGACTTTCGTACCTGATCCTTATGTGCCTGATAGGCCACATGGTACGCCTTTTCAATCAGGGAAATATCATCGGAGGGGTGGTATTTGCGCACACGCAAAATAAGATCCCGATATAACTGCTCCGGACTTTGAAATTCCTGAATGGATTCGATCCGACCATCGTCGAATACCATCTCGCTCTTAACCTGTTCACCTGTTGTCTTACTGGTATCCTTTTCTTCTGTCATGTCATCACCCTTTGGCATTTTAGTAAAAATTACCTGCTGATTTTAACTTATCTGTTATTATTAGCAATATCCATATTATTATATATTTATTTATGAATGTAGTCAATCCGTGAAGAAAATGGATTCTATCCTCATGTAACAGCTCAGCCATGGCCATTCATAAGCTGCCGGATTGTAAAGATTAGCTAACAAATATACGTGCTTTCCGGCAGCTTATTTC
>ERZ780198.1597-NODE-1597-length-20106-cov-6.140193_pt1 | contig 20106 bp, 11 predicted proteins | sample MGYA00510979_ERZ780198 | MGnify/ENA primary metagenome ERZ780198 (study PRJEB29588, sample SAMEA2158039) | human gut metagenome | biome: human gut; feature: human-associated habitat; material: faeces | place: Denmark | collected 2008/2010 ...
CCGCTGAAGTCAAAATAGAGCTGCAGCGCGTACCCAATCAGCCCCAACCACGCGGACAGCACCGTCAGCGAAGCAAGATCGCCCCAGATCCCCGTGACCAGCCCCGCCAGCGCGTCGGCATCGGCCTCATCCAGCCCGGCGGCGCTGCCCTTTACGATGACGCAGTAGGTCATGAGGTTGCAGCGGAACAGCAGATACTCGCCATAGCGCAGCAGATACGCCATCAGCTCCTCCAGCCGTTCGGCCAGCGTCTGGGAATACTCCGCCGTGCCCCTGCTTTGCAGCGTGAGCAAAATGACGGTATAGCCCTCGGCGTCAATGTCGATCTGGAGCTTTTTTGCCTGCTCGTAGATTTCCGACACGCGCAGGGTGCCGGAGGTGATCTGTTCAAAGAACTTGCGGCGGGCAAACTGCTCATATTCCGGCCCTTCCTGCTGGAAGCGGCGCAGATAGTCCTTCTGTTCTCGCTCCTCGTCGATTTTCCGGCTGACATCCTCCAGCGTCTTCAGCAGCGACGCCTTTGTCACGGGCTTGAGCAGGTACTGCTCCACGCCGATCTCAATGGCCTCCTGCGCGAACTCAAAATCGTTGTGTCCGCTGATGAGGATGATCCTTGTCTCCGGCAGCTCGGCGCAGACGAGCTTGCTGAGCGCCAGCCCGTCCATAAACGGCATTTTGATATCCGTGATCAGAATGTCCGGGCGCAGCTTGCGGATCTGCGGCAGGGCAAGCTCCCCGTCGGGCGCATCGCCGCAGAATTCAAAGCCGTACCGCTCCCAATCGATGCAGTCGCGCAGACCTTCCCGCACGACACATTCATCCTCCACCAGAAAAACCTTCAGCAATGTGATCACCTCAACCCCATTGTACCATTCTTTCCCGGCGTTTGGAAGAAGCATTTCATTTTTTCGCCTGCACCCTACGAATTGGACAGATACGAATCATCCGTGATCGGGATGAAATTGTCGATTGGGGTCAGGGTATCCCGGAACGCGTACAGTTCATCATCGCTGCATTCTTCTGTGGTCATGAGCGTTTCTGCCCACTCCAATTGATCATTCACCATGGAATACAGGTCAATGTATTCGATATGCATATATCCCTGGCCTCCATTGTGTACAATGATGCCGTTGCCGTCATACGCATAGAGGCAATTGCTGTAATTCCAATAGTTTACGCTGCTCGGAATGACATCTGTGCCGTCAAACGTATAGATATAATATTCTGATATATTTTTGCGTACAATGAGCTCCGGCGTTCCATCCTGATCAATGTCATACAGGGTATATTCCGTTTTATATCCCGAGATCTCTGCCGGATACGTCAGCAGCACCGCTCTGTACTGCTCCGCAAACGACTGGCCCGCCGGGGCCGTGTCTGCTGCGGAGCTGACCGCATATGTATGCAGATCCACGCAGAAGATCATGGGGGCGTCATAATTGGGCGTGCCGCCGTGCAGATAGACCAGCGCCTGCTCTCCCCGAAACTCAATTTCGCTGGCCCAGTAATAATTCGGGTCAAACTGCTCGATCCTCGCCAGCGTTTCGCCCGTATAGGACACCGCGAAAAAGTCCGGGCCGTATTGTCCGCACAGATAGAGCGCGGAATCGCCGAACGCGAAGCCCGTCGCTCGTCCCGCATAGTCGCTGTTCTCCCACAGGCGCGTTCCGGTCTGCACATCCAGACACACGACCGTCGTATTCTCGACATAATAATAGCGGTCGTCCCGCTGTCCAAGCTCGACGACGGATGTCATTTCAGTCATCACGAACCTTGGCGTTTCGAAGCTCCATACCGTGTTTTCCGCGGCGTCATAGCCGGTAATGACGGCGTATTCGTCCCCGCCCGACGGCACACGCGTCAGCTCAATTCTTTCAACCGCTGACTGCTCCGGCTCCGCAGCCGCCGGTTCCGGCGTTTTTTCCGGCTCCGGTTCCGAATCGCCTGCGGTGCTGCCGCTTTCGGCCTCGTCATGCTTGGCCTCGTCGAGCTTGTCCCTGACCTGCCGGAGCGCGCTTTCCAGCGCGGCTGCCCCGCTGTCATCTCCGCCGTCTGCTTTTCCGCACGCCGCAAGGCTGAGCAGAACGAGCATACAGACGGCCAAAATCATCCATCTTTTTCGGTTCATTGAAACTGCCTCCCATATTCACAAAATAATTCTGATCGTATTCTACGCCGCTTACCGCAGGCGGTACCGGTAGAGCAGTCTGGTGCTGACCAGTTTCACATTGTCGGAGGATACTTGCGACTCACTCCAGTATGGCGTTCCATATCTGTAAAACGAATATGTATATAGTTTCTGACGGCTTGCGATCCGGTACTGCTCTTTCGGCTGCTCATAATATTTGGATGCTGTCGATATGTATGCAAAACCGAGTCCCTCGTCTGTATAAACATAATTTACGCCCGTTCCATGCCAGTCTCCGGATTCACTGTAGCTCTTTTCCGACCATACAACATAATAATCGCTGGCATAGGTTTTACCACCGCACCCTCCGGCCCATTTATAGCACGTGCCGTATCCATGCATATGCGCGCCGCAGCTATTACACAGGAAATAGTAATAGCGGTAAACCGTTCGCCGTTCTATCTTTTGGCCCTCTTCGACAACCACGCCATTTCCTAAATCTGTCCATTCTCCGAAGGGGCCGTAATCACCCCACGTATAGCTGCTGTCATATAGAGTCCAGCCGTCCAGTGTACTTTGGCTGCTTGTTGTATACTCCTTCTTCTGATACTGATAGCCGTTGGCCTCGCAGATGAACCGGACGGTATCTGGCAGCAAGATATGCCCATTTGCTTTCTCCGCTTTGTATTTCTGCCACTCTTCGTATTCCTTATTTGTGATTTGCTTCATGGTGGTTACCTCTCTATGCTGGAATGATAACTTGAGGTTTCTCATACTTGACATATATACCAAATATCGTCACCTGTGAATCCGCACTTTCTATATAGTTCCAGCGGTTTGGACGTGTTGTCGAGGTTCCCTGAAACCGTTACAAAACTCGCTCCGATGCTTTTGAGTCTATTGAGTAATACATCCACAATCTTTTTCCCAAGGCCTCTGCCTCTGTACTCTGGAAGCACCTGAACCCATTCAATGATACCCTCCTGACAAACCTCATCAAACTCAGCTATCCCCGAAGCGGCCATTTTTCCATTGTCGGCATTTATATATACACATAATTCTTCACGGAAGGTTTTGTGCTGCTTCCACTGCAGAATGTCTTGTTCACTCACGACGATATTCTCATGATTGTAAGACTCATTTATCATCTCACACAGTTGTGTTGCCTGATAATCAATCGACAAGGTGTCATAATCATAATCTATCGGAGGCAGATCATTCAAATCATGCTTTATCCTGAAAAATCTTTGAAAATTGCCATACTGTCCATTCCAATTACTACAATGAATGATTCTCATGGAATCGGGAATGGCCAGTGTTTTGGCCTTCCAATATGGAACCGAAAGTGTTCCACATGGATTCTGAAGGTACTCTTTTACATCCATTAAATTACTCCTGATCTGTACAAATTCCTGTTTTCCCGCCGTCTATTATACCGACGAAGTATGAACATTTCTACCGATAAAAACAGCCGGGACACCCCGACTTCCACAACTTACCCCTCAAACACCAACTTACCCCTCAAGCGGAAAATCGGCGGAGGAAAAATTAAATTGTATCAATCTCGGTGTCTTTATATCTAAAATCTCCCATCCCGGCAGACGGGTACGATACTGCTGTTCCATGCGCCTCACCTCAATTCATTGATCTTGATCCCGATCACGCTGACGTTATCCCGCCCGCCGTTCTGCAGCGCCGCGCGGAGCAGATGCTCCGTGATCTGCCGGACGCTGGTATGCTGCCGGATGCAGTCGGCGATCATCACGTTCGGCAGCAGATCGGTCAGACCGTCGCTGCACAGCAGATAAAAATCACCGGGCTTCAATGCGCTTTTGACCAGATGCGGCACGAGCGTCAGCTCGTCCGGGAAAACGCCCAGATACTGTGTCAGCGGCGCTTTTCCGTGCCCCGTACCCTCCGGCACAGGCTCACTGTCGTCAACGGACATCTGCGTCAGCACGCGGCCGCGCAGCCGGTAAATGCGGCTGTCGCCAAGATTGCAGGCATAGACCTCCTCCGCCGTAAACAGGAGCGCGGCCACGGTCGTTCCCATCCGGCCATACGGCAGCGCTTCACATCCCGCGCATACCGCATCGTTCATCTCGCTGCACGCCTGCTTCAAAAAGGCGCTTGGCCGCACCACATATTCCTGCAGCCGCTCCTGCCCGGCGCGCAGCGCTCTGGCCGCCGTGAACGCCGCAGCGTCTCCGGCCTGTTCGCCGCCCATGCCGCCGAAAACGGCAAAGCATTTCTCCGTGTCCAGCAGATACTTCGCCGTCAGAATCCCCTTCAGTCCGCGGTTATTCTGCTCCAGCGTGCGGCCGTTCAAATAGATATTATCCTCATTTCTTGCCCGCACTCTGCCAATATCGCAGCCGCAGGCAACGGATATCTGATACATACGCTTCTCTCCCGTTTTTCAATATGGTCAGGCTGTTTGCGCCTTCCGCCGCTGCCGGCTGTGTTCGCTTCTTGCGCGGGAGAACCGGCTGGCGGCATTGGCCCTTCTCTGACCCTGGGGCAATCGGCAGTTGTCCAGGCAAATATTACGGTTCCCTTCTCTTGCCTTTACTTCTTTTTTGTAGTATAATCTGCTTGAAATTACATGAAGTAATGATACACGAATTTTTGTGATTTTGAAAGTGTCTGTGCATAACTCACAGCATTTTCGACATAACTTGCACGGATCGGATCATTTTATGGCTCAATATTCTCCTCTGTTTGTCGCTGTCAACGCTTTGCTCTTCGCGATGTGGGCCGCAGCCTTCTGCTGTACGCTGACGCGGCGGTTTTCCATGCCTGTCACGATTCTCGGCTTTGTCGTCCAGTACTTCATCTGGGTCATTCCGCCGTATTTTATGGCGTATGGGTCGATCCTCCGTGTCGTTTATCCGCTGATCGCGATCGTGCTGCCGCTTTTCCTGCTCTTCCGCGACAAGTGGCAGCGAATACTCTTTGTATCGCTGAGCTGCCTTGTTTTCATGTATGTCGCAGATCTTGTTCCGTGCGCAATTATCTTTACGCCGGAACAGATGCACGCGGGCCTTGCCCTGCAGCCTCTGCCGCAGCGGCTGGCCGCCTATGCGATCTGCGTCAGTCTCGACGCGTTTTTGCTGTGGATGCTGGTGCTGTTCATGAACCGCTATAAAAACCGGCTGCACGGCAGCGAATGGGCGCTGTATATGCTGTTTCCGCTCAGCCAGTATCTGCTGCTGTTCGGGTGGCTCCGGGTGTGCCTGACCGAGATGACGCTTCCGCGCACCGGATATGTCATTGCCGCAATGCTGGTCTGCATCGCGGCAGACGCGTTTTTGTATCTTGCCGTGCGCGGCATGGCGCAGCGCAGTGCGCTCAAGGCGAAAAACGACCTTCTCTCCGCGCAGATCGACCGGCAGAAGGAGCATTATGCCGCGCTCACCGCGCAATACGCGAACATCCGACGTATGCGGCACGATATTGCCAAGCATCTTGACACCATGCAGGCGCTGCTGCAGTCCGGACAGTATCAGGCTGCCGCGGCGTATTCAAACGAGGTTTCCGCGCAGGCGCAGGTGCAGGCGCATCTGGGGATCTGCGAGAATCCGATCGTTGACGCGTATCTGTTTTCCCGCTCACAGGAGCTGGAGCGGCAGGGCTTCCGCGTTCAGCTGCGCGTGCTGCTGCCGGAAGCCACCGGAATTTCAGATCCCGACCTCATTATCGCCTTTGCGAACCTGCTGGACAACGCCGCAGAGGCGTGCCAGACCGGTGAAGACCGGACGATCCTCCTGACCGCCGCTGTCAGCAAGGGCTTTTTGACCATCGAGACAGAAAATTCCTGCGCGCAGCCGCAGGCAAAAAAGCGCCGCATTCCGGAGCTGGAGCGCGGCATCGGCTTTTCGATTTTTCAGGAGCTTGCCCGAAAATATGACGGCAGGTTCTCCTATCACGCGGAAAACGGCCGGTTCACAGCCAGCCTGATCCTGAAAGGAGCTTCGCTTGCGCAACATTGCGATCTGTGACGACGAACCGCTGTACCGGGAACGGCTCGCGCAGTCTGTGCGCGCCCATGGAAACGGACAGGCGGCGCAGCTGCAGCTGTTTGATTCGCCGGCGGCGCTTTTGCAGGCGGTGCATATGCATGGCTATGCGCCGGACATCGCCGTCCTCGATATCCAGATGGATGAAATGACCGGCATTGAGCTGGCAAAGCAGCTCAACGCGGCGCTGCCGCAATGTGCGATCATCTTTGTCTCCTCCTTCCTCGGCTTTGCAACCGACGTTTACGAAGCGGAGCACACCTATTTTATTCTGAAAAGCGAGCTTGAGCAGCGCATCGGAACCGCGCTGCAGAGGGCGCTGAACCGGAACGTGCCGCCGGTCCTGCACTATCCCGTGACGCAGGGCTACCGCAGCGTTTCCTGCGCGCAGGTGCTGTGTCTGGAGCGCATTCTCCGCAGAACAAAGCTCACGCTGCTGGGCGGCATAACAGAATGGACAGCGCTGCCGCCTGCGGAGCTGCTGGATGCGGAGGCCGCGCAGCAGTTCATCCGCTGCCACCAGAGCTTCTGGGTCAACTGCCGGGCGATCGTTGGCATGGAGCACGAGACCTTTTGCCTGAGCGACGGCACGCGCGTGCCCATCAGCCGCTCGTATCGCAAGAATGCGCGCGAGGCGTTTTTCCGGCTGCTGGCCGGGCGCACCGCGCGGCTGGATGTACCGGAGGGCGCGGCCGATGGCGTATAACGGTTTCTGGGCGGACTTTTTGTTCAACACCGGCGTCGTGGCGGCGTGGTGCGTGTTTTTGTGGCGCGTGCTCGACGGGCCGCGTTTTTCGTGGTGGGGCACGGCGCTGCTCACGCTCGTGATCGATGCCGCCTACCTGTTGCCGGTACTGCTGCTGACGACGGCGGGCAGCGCGCTGCGCCTGCTGCTGTATCCGGCGGGGGCGCTGGCGCTGGCGTTTCTGCTCTTTTACGGCAAGCCGGGGCGAAAGCTGCTCGCGGTCGCGGCGGAGCTCGCGGGCTCGCTGCTCATGGAGCTGATGTTCTCGCCGCTGATGATCGACCTGAATATGAACGACGACATCTCCATCTGGGCAGACCCGCGCGCGCTCATCTACGGCGTGACGTTTCTGCCGGTGCTGGGGCTCGGGCTGATGCTCATCAGCTTCATCTTCACGCGCTCGAAAAACAACCTTTCCGGCCGGCAGCTGCTGGTCTTTTCCGCGTTTCCGATCACGCAGATGGTCTGCGAGGCGTCGCTCGTGACGCTCATGTTCACGCCGCCGCGGTATGAGTACATCCCCATGCAGCTGATCGTGTCGGTGCTGTTTCTGGTGTCCGATATCCTGCTCTACCGCACCATGGTGCGCACCGAGCAGCGTGTGCAGCTCGAGGTGGAAAACCAGCTGCTCGAAAAGCAGCTTGACGCGCAGCTCGCGCATTACAGCGACCTGACCGCGCAGTATGAGCAGATCCGCGCCATGCGGCACGACATTTCCCATCATCTGAACACCATCAACGCCCTCCTGCAGGAGGGCAACCTGAAGGCGGCCACGGAATACTCCGAGCAGCTGCTGCCGATGCAGACGTATATCTCCCGGCTCGGCAAGTGTCAGAACCCGGTCGTGGACGCGTTTTTGTATACCCGGGTGCAGGATGCGCAGACCAGGGGCGTCCCAGTGCGGGCGGATGTGTCGCTGCCGGTGGAGCTGCCGGTGTCGAAACCCGACCTCATCGTCGCCTTCGGCAACCTGCTCGACAATGCTTTGGAGGCCTGCGAGGGCGTGCCGGGCGCGCAGATCACGCTGCGCGCGTACATGGATAAGGGCTATCTCGTCATTCAGGAGTCGAACCCCGTCTGCGCCCGGCAGCCGCAGGGCAAGAAGCCCCGGCGCATCCCGGAGCTGGAGCGCGGGGTGGGCTTTCGTGTGCTCAGCAGCCTCGCCGCGAAGTATGACGGCAGCTTCCGGCACACGTGCGAAAACGATACCTACACCGTTACGCTCCTGCTCCGTGCGGCCGCTGCGGGTGTACCTGCCGTACCCGCGCACGTGTAATTGCAGATATGGATCCGAAAAGGCTCCGGCTTCGGCCGGAGCCCTTTTCATTTGTCGGAAAATCGCTTGTGATTTCCCGACAAAAAGGCTGTAGTCTGAGAAGTGTTTTCTTCGCCGCACATGTCGCCGAAGAAAATGATCGGACTTTCTTTCACCGCGCCATTGGCGAAAGGCTGCGAGGCATTTTGACCTTTGACATACGAGGGGCTCCGGATTCGGCCGGAGCCTTTTGTCTTGGCGCGCAAAAATGTGTTATTTCTGCGCGGAAATATGCCGATTGTGCAGAGCACATGTAAATTCGCGGCCGAAATGCTATATTTCTTCCATGAAGGAACGGAGCGCGCGGCGCGCTGCTCCGCGAGAGGGAGAGAGATCACAAGTGGCCGAAGTATTGAATATATGTATCGTGGACCCCAGCACGATCTGGCGGCACACGGCGAGAGAGATCCTCTGCCGGGAGCTGGACGCCAATGGGGTGCGCGCGTGTGTGGATGAATTCTACGCGCCGGAGTCGATGACGTCCGACGGCGGATGTGCGTACTACGACGTTGTGCTGGCGGATATTTCCGACCGGCAGACGCGGGAGCAGTATTTGCGCTTTTTCCGGGACCTGCGCCTCACGAGCCCGCAGACGAAGCTGATCTTCCTGTCGGCAGATCCGCTGGCGGCGCTGGACGTGTTCGAGTGCGACCCGGATTACTTTGTCTGCAAGCTCGAGATGGAGACGCGCCTGAGCGCCGCCCTGCGCTTTGTGCTGCGTCCGTGCGGCGGGGAGCTTGGGCCCTGCCTGATCGTGGGCTCGCGCGCGACGCGCCATGTGCTGTCCATGCGCGAGATCCTGTACTGCGAGCATGTGCAGCGCCAGACGAAGATCGTCATGACGACGCGCACCGTGACGTGCTCGGAAAAGCTCAACGAGATCTATGGGCGGCTCGATCCCGCGGACTTTGTGCAGACGCACTGCAGCTTCCTGGTCAATCTCAGCTATGTCAAGGAGCTGCGGCGCTCGTGCGTCGTGCTGCGCAACGGCGTGACCGTCCCGCTCAGCCGCGCCAACTATGCCCGCGTCCGTCAGGCGCTGGCGCAGACGACGCGATAGACGTCGGAGTTTCCTTCAACGATTTTGATCGATCCATAGATAAAAAGAGGAGGATAAGAGATGCGCAGAGAAAAGCGGTGTCTCGCCTTGCTGCTGGTGCTCATCCTGTCGCTGCAGCTGCTGCCGGCCGTGTTTGCCGACGGCGGCCATGCCCCGAAGCGTGTGATCCATCTGGTCTACGACGATTCCGGCAGCATGATCCGTGCAAACGGCGAACAGGTCGACCGGTGGTGTCAGGCGAAGTACGCAATGGAAGTGTTCGCGGCGATGCTGGGCGAGAACGACACGATGAATATCTACTACATGAGTGCGTTCGAGGGCAACGGCTCCCGGCAGCCGACGATCCGGATGGCGGGCAAAGACGGTGCGCAGGCAAACGTCGCCAAGATCCACGACACGGTCACGAAGGCCGGCAATACGCCGTTTGCCAGCGTCACGGCCGCATATCAGGATCTGACGCGGACGGACGCGGACGAGCGCTGGCTGGTCGTGCTGACCGACGGTGAATTTCAGGGCGTGGACAGCATTAGCACGTATTTCAGCAATGTCCCACCTTCGATCAACGTCATGTTTTTGAGCATGGGTCCGGATGCGCCCGATGCGGCCGCGATTGTTCCGGCGGGGCATGAGAATATTTTCTTTGCCAAGGCCGCCTCGAGCGCCGATATCCTCAACCAGATCACCGGTATCTGCACGCGCGTGTTCAACAGCAACAAGCTCACGGTGGAGAAAAACAAGTTCTCGTTCGACATCCCCATGTCGCAGCTCGTGGTCTTTGCGCAGGGGCAGAACGTGCAGGTGCGCGGCATCAAAGGGCCGGACGGCGAGCTGATCGGTGGCGCGCAGCAGGCGGTCGGTGTGCGCTACAGCGAGACGGCGGCGCCCAACTACACCATCGATCCGGGCACGATCCCGAAGAATCTGGTGGGCAGCGTCGTCGCGTTTGACGGGGCGTATGACGCCGGGGATTACACGTTGGACATCAGCGGCGCGGAGACCGTGGAGATCTACTACAAGCCGAATGTGGAGATCTCGGCATATCTGACGGATGATTCCGGCGAAGAGGTGACCGACCTCGAAAAGCTTAAGGCCGGGTCGTATACGATCCATTTCGGCTTTGTCAAGGCGGGCACGCAGGAAAAGGTCGCGGAGTCCAAGCTGTTGGGCAACGTGGATTACAGCGCGGTGATCGAACAAAACGGCGTGCCGCTCGACGGCGTCTACACCAACGGCAGTACGCTCCAGCTCGAGGACGGCACCATTCGGATCCGCGCGACAGCGAGATATCTGGACTACAACAGTGTTACCACGACGCTGGAGTACACCATTTATAAGGATCGTGCGGTCGCCTTTGCGCAAGCGGAGCCCGTCGGCTGCATGGTGACGAAGAGTGGTTTGCAGCCGGACGGTGAGATCGTCCTGCACGCCACGCTGGACGGGCAGGAGATGACGTCTGAGCAGTGGGCGGCCTTTCCGACGCCGACAGCCAAGCTCACGGGCGGCAGCAAAAAAGACTATACGGTCACGGTGGAAAAGGGCGAGGCGATCGGCACAATCGTGCTCACGCCGCAGCTCAAGCAGAGTACCCCGCAGGGGCACACCTACGAGGATCTGAGCTACCGCATCCGTTACGACGAGAAGCTCGGCGACGAGGTCTGGGCGGGCGATTTTGACGGCTCGGTCGCGGTTCGGGATCAGCGCTCGTGGCTTGCGCGCAACCGGACGATGCTGAGCATTGCGCTGGCGGTGCTTCTGGTTTTGCTGCTGTTGGCAAAGCACTTTTTCCGCAAGCGGTTTCCCAAGGCGATGAAGCGCCGGCCGCTCATCGAGGTTGATGAGATTGTCGGTCTAGACAGGCAGAAGACGGCGCTTCCGGGCAGCTTCCGCGTCCAGCGGATCACGAAGGTGTTTGGCCCGGAAAAGGGCACGCTGAAATTCAGCGGCTCGGCCATGGTCCCGGCGCTGCAGGTCACGGCGGTCGGTGGCGGCAAGATGATGATCACGAATGCGAGCGCGTACGCAGGGCGCACGGATGTGAAGTTTGACAACAACGTCATCGAAGCGGGGACAAAAAAATACGTGATCTCCTGCCGCACAACGATCGAGCACGTGGAGGGGGAGGGCGAAATGCGAACGGTCTATACCTGCACACCGGCTGCGGAATATAAATCTGCAAACGTATATTAAACCAGACACCGGAGAAAAAATCATTTCCATCAAAGGAACGCAGAATTAGAAAGAGAGGAACAGACAATATGAACGCACCTACTTTGATCGTCGGTCTTGGCGGCGCCGGAACGAAAATTGTCAGCCGTGTGACCAAGCTTGTCAGCGAGGAACAGCGCAAGAATATCAGCTTTGTCGTCATCGATACGGACGCCAACGAGCTCAACTCCGTGGTTCGTGAGTATCCGTCGGCAAAGGCGATCCAGATTTCTGATCGTATGCAGGTCGGAGAGTATCTCTGGTCGAATCCGTACGCGCGCGACGTCTGGTTTCCAGTCAACAACATTCTCAACAGCAAGGTGGCCACGGAAGGCGCCGGTCAGGTACGCGCGATCTCCCGCCTGATCTTTGAACGGGCGATCGAGCAGGGCAAAATGCGCCCGCTGCTGGACGCGATCCGCGATCTCTATACGCTCACCCCGGATATGAGCGCGCAGGCGCTGCGCGTAATCATCGTCAGTTCCCTCGCCGGCGGCACCGGCTCCGGCCTGCTGCTCCCAGTGGCGATGTTCATCAAAAAGCATCTGGACAACCACTACATTGAAAACGCGGCTATCATCCGCGGCTTTTTCCTCCTGCCGGAGATCTTCGACCTCGTGATCGCGCAGGATGAGCGCCGGGTCAGTATGCGCAGCAATGCCTATGCCGCCCTGCGCGAGATTGATGCGTTCCTGATGGCGGGGGATAACTCGCTCGACCAGCGGTTTCGTGACAGCGTCGTACTTGAGATGCCGAAGGCGGGCGTTCCGGGCAGCCGCGAGGCGTACAACGTCCGACCGTTTGACTTCTGCTTCCTGTTCGATGCGCAGAACGCCTCCGGCCAGTCGCTGCTCAACCATGAGATGTACCTCAACCACGCGGCCAACTGCATCTATGCGCAGGCGATCGGTCCGACGAACAAGCGCAGCAACTCCTCGGAGGACAACACGATCCGCAGCATGGTCGCGGAAAGCGGACGCAACCGCTATGCGGGCGCCGGCAGCGCGCGCCTGGTCTACCCGACGCAGAGCATTCAGGAGTACATTGCGCTGCACTGGGCACAGGCGAGTATCACGGATCAGTGGCTGAAGTTTGACAGACAGTACCGCGAGAGCGTGGAGAGCCGCCGCCAGCGGCAAAAGAGCGACAGCACGGAAAAGGATCTGGATCCGGTCGCGGAGTACATTCGCCTCATCGACATGGACGAGAGCGGCTTCGGTGCGGAGATCCGCGATGCGTTCCAGCGCAAAAAGACGGACGGCAGCGGCGAGATCTCGTCGAACGCCAGCACGGAATTCATCCATGCGCTCATGGCCAAGGTAGAGGCGGACAGCGCCAAGGTTGCACATCTGGCGTTTGCGAACAAGACGGCCAAAAACCAGCTTACGGGTCTCAGCAGCGACGACGTTGCGGTCGAAAAGTGGGGCGAGATCGCAAGTCTATTCGTCCAGATGGAGAAGTATTATAAAATGGCGGATGCCCACGTCGTCGACGAAGGGAAATACATCGCCAGAGCGATGTTCAACTACACGGCGTCGGACGTCGCGGAGGTAAAGGAGAAGTACCGCGTCGAGCACTATCTGAGCAACAACGCGGGCAATTTCGTGCACCCGAACGCCGCGCGCTACTTCCTGTGCAAATGCGTGGAGGATATGAAGACGCAAAAGCGGAAGGTGCACGAGGCCGTGCTTGAGGCGCAGGAATATATCCGCTCGTTCGAGGAAAAGAAGATCGGCGGCAAGGACGATTCCGGCGCGAAGGGGACGGCGGCCAGCCTCGGCGCCAGAAAGCTGACGCTGATGGAGCGTCTCAAAAACAAGACGACGGATTCGCAGCGTGAGCTGCTGGATGCGCTCGGCGAATACCTGAAGATGGTCAACAAGTACCACAACAGCGCCATCTTCGAGGAGGTTCTGGAAGAGGGCATTGCGTATCTGCAGAAGATCATCAAGGCGTTCAACGACTTCTATGCGTCGTTCGAGCTCATGGTCGATGGGCTGGATGCGCGCAAGGAGGCTGTCGCCAGCCGGTACACGGACGGCGCCGGCACCACGGTGCGGTATGTCTGCGCCAGCCCGACCTGCATGAAGGAGCTGGCCGAGAGCCTCGTCTATACCGGCAGCGCCATCAATCCGGACTCCGCGCTGTGCTCCGGCATCTACCAGCGCATCCGCGAATATGCGCTCATGAAAGAGCGTCCGCAGGACAACGAGTATTTCTCGGACATCTTCGAGAAGAACATTCTGGGCTTCTTCATCGATTCGATCATGGAGAAGTACGGCAATCTGGTGGACATGGACATCATCGACGCGCTGCAGCGTGAGGCGCAGATTGTGTGCAAGGGCAAGGATAAGGACGACATCGAGCGCTGGATGGCGAAGATCGTGGAGGAATCCCGCAGTCTGGCCACCCCGTTTATCGAAAAGCCGCGCTGCAAGGCGTTCGACGTGATCGATGCCTGCACGTATAACCGGGGCATGACCCAAGAGGCCGAGAAGCTCGGCGGTTTCAAGCGCAAGTTCATCAAGACCTATCTCGGTGACAAGGGCGGCGAGAGCGACGAGGAGATCGGCAAAAACGAGATTGTGTTCTATCAGGCGTTTTACGGTCTGCGCGCAAACGCGCTCAGCAAGTTTGCACCGCCCGAGAATACGCTCACGCTCTCGCGCGACGGCGGCGAGTATTACACGGCCTACTATGACATCGTACGCGAGCTCAGCCCCAACTGCACCGAGAGCAAGGTCGTCTCCCCGCATCTGGATCGCTGGTGGCATCTGGTGAGCAAAATGCCGGATCTGGACGAGCGGAATCAGGTGCTGCTCGAGCAGCGCAACTACGCGGCGTTCTTCTGGGGTCTTGTCGCCGGGTACTTCACGTTCACGCCCAAAAACCACGGCGGCATCTACACCTACGCGAAGCAGAAGCTGAACATGACCAGCGGCAGCGGCTATCTAACCGTCTCCAACGGCACGGACTGCGACCATCTGTACGAGGTGCTCGATGCGATCTCAATCTATCCGGAGCTTGCCGACCGGATCATGGAGCGCGTGGACAACCGCATCCAGAAGGACATCGACTCCGGCGCCGACTTTGAGCTGCGCAAGGGCTATCTGCCGGCGAACATCGCCAAGTTCCGCATCGAGGAATACCCGATCTATGAGCAGGAGCCGGCAGCGCTGGGCGAGAGACCCACGCACAGAAGCTGTGTGCGCAGCATCTTTGACATCCCGGTGCTGATGCGGCGGTCGGTGACGCCGGAGATGATGGAGTATTTCGAAGACACCGCGCTGGATGTGTTGGGTGCGATGCTCGACGAGGTGGAGCGCTATCTGCGCAGCGTGTGCATCAAGGAAGAGTTCAATGACGTCATGAGTCGCCTAATCGTGGAGCAGTTTGAGCTGTTCGTGCATGATATGCAGATCGAGAAGGAGCAGATGAAGATCCGCTACTTCTTCAAGAGCGCGCTGTTTACCAATATGAAGGATAAGATCTTGAGCACGCTGGAGCGGCTGGATCATGACGAGGACGTGGACTACCTCAACGAGATCGTGGACGCGCTTGAGTGAACGCCACACGCTGGATAGAAAGGCGGTGAGCAGCATCTATTCTGTACTGATACAAAACAAAAAAACGATGGATCAGTTCCATCAGTTTTATCCGTTGTTCATGGAGGCAATCAACGAGGAGCGGATCGGTCTCTGCCGGTGGACGGAAGCCGGGACAACGGTGGATACGGCGCTGCCGGAACTGTGCGACCTGATCGACGGCAAGGAGGAGTGGCGCGCGGTCGTAATCCGCGTTGAGGACGAGGATGCCATGCGCGCGTGCGCCTGCGACCCGCTCAATCCCTACAACTTTCCGTTCGCGCACCGGACGCGGGAGCAGGGCTGTCTGGAAAGCCCCATTCCCCTGGTACGCCTCACGCAGATGCTGGGCGGCGTGCCGCGGCCGAGTATGCAGTTTCAGGCGATGGGTGAGCGCTACGCAGCGCACGCTCCCGCGCCCGACGCGGAGGCGGAGGCGGAATATGACCGCCTGTGCGAGCAGTATGCTTATGACGGCATCGCGCCGTCGGAGCTGTGGCTGATCTCCGTGCGCAAGGACGGCGCGCGTCTGCGCGAAAAGGCGCAGCGCAGCCGCAGCGCGGTGCGCGAGTACAGCGCCGAGGGCTTCTGGCAGCGCAATCAATACCCCAGTATGTGCCGCTTCATGGTGTTTGACACGAGCAAGCAGGGCAACTCGCAGAAGCTGGCCGAGCGTCTGAACTTCTGGATGACGGTCCTGCTGCTCACCGGAAACGACATTCCGGCCAGCAGCCTGCAGGCGTATGGTCTTTACCGAGTCGGCGTCGCGTGCGACAAGGAAGCGATGGCGGAGGTGTTTCAGAAAAAGGTTCTGACGATGCGCGTCGCGAGCAAGACCATGGAAGCACAGATGGAGCATGACAGTAAGCAGCGCCTGCGCGACCAGGAGAACATGTCCATACCAAACTATACGATCGCGGTCGAAATAAAGATGGATCAGCCGAACACCAACGGTCTGCTCGAATCGCCGGGTCAGTTCGGCCTGCTGCCGGCCGATAACCGGGCGGAGCGGGCTGCGTGGGCGGAGCATCTGCCGCGCGCGAACGCGCAGTTTGCCAAGCAGATCGTGCAGATGGAGCGTGCTGTGGATCGAACCGCGGCCGGCGTCAAGAGCCGCTGCGCCTATGAGCAGGAGGCGGTGCAGGAGCTCAACGCGTACCAGACCGAGGATCTGTACTCCGCACTCGATCGGACGCGCGACAACATCATCGACCTGCGCGGCCAACTGCCGGGGATACATTCTCCGGGTGAGGAGGCGCTGGCAAAGGCGGACAAGCGTGTCCGTGACGAGCTGGAGCTGCGCGTGACGCAGCAGCAGTTTTGGCGCGGCGCCATTTTTCTGCTGATCGCCGCGTTTTTGAGCAACGTTCCCGCGCTGGTCTATTCGCTTGTGACCGGCAGCGGCAATCCCGTGCTGCTCGTGCTCGTGCTCGTGGTGCAGCTGCTGGCGTTCGCGGTGGCGGCGCCCATCGTGCTCAGCGCGCAGGCCGCCCGGCTTCGCGCGGCCGTGCAGAATTATAACGAGAAGATCGCCGCGCGCGTGGCCGAACTGGCGCTTGGCATGCGGCTCTATTCCGCGTTTCTTAGCAAGGTTGCCTCGCATATGCACGGCAGCTCCTACATGAACATCCTGCAGGGCAAAACGTTTGACACCGAGATGGCTGCCGACGATATGCGCCGGCATCAGAAAGAGATCACAAAGTTTATCTACAAACTCAGAACCTGGGGCGCCGCGCTGCATCTGCGGGAGAACTTCAATTTGCGCGTCGATCCGAGCGACGTATATACCATCAACACGGACGTGCCGCCGGCGGTGAACCCCGAGTACACCCTGCAGTACGGAAAGTCCTGCCGCACCGTGCTGTACCCGTCAGGCGGCGAGCTGGATTCTCCGCTGAGCTTTGTCCGCGAACTGAAGATCGTGCAAGAGGAGATTTATGATGACCCAACAGGCAATCCTTAATATAATCGTCGCGGTGGTGCTGGTTGCGGTCGTAACGCTTCTGGAAAATGCCGTGAACCTGCGCAGGGAGCGCCGCAGCCAGCAGGTCTATTACCCTGCGGTCGCCGCGCTCTACAGCGTCGTCATGATCGTGCTGGCGCTGCTGTTCGGCGGCAAAACGGCCAGCGTGTTCAGCGGGGACTCGCCGCTAAAAAACGCGGAAGTTGCAGCGGCGAACCTCTTGCTCATGCTTGGCTTTGTGCTGGTCAAGGCGCTGGCGCTGATCATCACGTCAAAAGCGTCTGACACACCCAAGCGGCCGAGAGCACTGATGGAGCGGTATTATTTCTATGATGCCGGCACCGGCAGATGGTATCTCAAGAGCCGATGGCTCAACTTCCGCCAGCTCGTGCTGGGCTGCGTCGTAGCCGGCGTGATCGTCTCCGGTGTGATTCTGGGGCTCGTGTGGGCGCTGGGTGCGGAGCGCGGCACGTGGCTGTATGTGTTTCCGTGCGCGGCGCAGATCGTGCTCAATGAGATTAGCAACTTTCTCGGTGGTCAGACGCGCGACGAGCAGCAGACGACGATCCGCGCAGACGCGTCGTGTTCCTCACGCATCTCCGTCTTTTCCCGCGTGCAGGGGGCGCTGGCGTATCTTTTCCCGGCGCAACTGCTCTCGTCGCACATGGGGTGCGAGTTTATGCGCTCCGAGGGCGTGACCAATGTGCTCAAGACCCTGTCGGAGTCGGAGGACCGCATCGACCGGATCACGGCGGCGCACTTTGCGCTCAGGGAGGCGTCCGTGCTCAACCCGGACGCGGTGCGCGCCACAACGGAGCTGATGCACCGCAAGAGCGTGCTGTTTTTCACGCCCTTTTACCGGGACGTGGGCGACTATGTCGCGCTCCCGCTCGTGGATACGCTCATCTCCGACAAGAAATGCCTCATCATCACCTCCCGCGCCTCTGTGTGCGGCGATATGAAGGCGTGGATCACGGAGCTGCTGGATAAGTACTGCAAGGTGCACTCGCTCTGGAGTGTGGGCTGTTTGGATGAGCGCGCGCCGCACGTTGACGTGGGCATCCTGTCGTTCGGGCAGCTGTACAACCTCAAAATGCTCGAATCCAACCGGGAGTTTTTCCACCGGGTGGACTTTGTACTGCTCTTGGAGCCGTCGCTGATCGTCAACACGGCGCAGATCGCGCTCAACATCATCATGGACGAGATCGCCAAGGATGGCGGCGCACCCATTTACTGCGTCTGCGACCGGCCGACCAACGGTCTGGTCGACACGATGTCGCACCTGCTGTGCACAGAGATCGTCGAGGTCTCGGCGACGCCGGTACCGCGCAGCACCTACACCGCCATGGCGTGGGACGCGGACGGTGATTACGGCCGCCAGCGGATCTTTGACAAGCAGACCCGCTACCTCGGCAACGGCACGGAGCTGGCCGCGGTCGCAATCCGTAACCAGATTCCGCGCGTGACATGGTTCAGCGAGACCAAGGCCCCCGTGCGGGACATCAAGTGGATCGACGGGCAGTTTTATGCCACGCTGTGCCGGTATATGAACATTTCCAGCCAGCAAAAGGCGCTCGACGAGAAGCTAACGTTCGTGTCGAACCTCTGGTGCGCGCCGTCCGAGAAGGAGCAGTTTCTGATCGTCGAGGACGAGTTTTGCAATATGTTTGCCACCATGAGCCTGTATCTCTCGCGCACTGCCGGGCAGATCTTTGTGAACGTGCTCTCCGAGGACTATCTGCTGCGCGACTATATGCGCTGCAACCGGGAGCTGTTCATGTCCAACCCCAACGCAGTGCCGTCTCTTGTGCCGGATTACGTCAAGAGCGAGCGCAACACGATCATCAAGCTGATCATCACGATGTCGTACTGCGCGCTCACCGAGGAGCAGATCCGCACGGAGCTTGCGCTGGTCGGCATCGAGACCGATGACGTGTTTGCAACGCTGACCAAGCTGATCTGCAAGTACACCGATGCAAACGACGGTGTGCTGACGGTGAAAAACTTCATCCGCGACGATACCGGGGACGACCCGCGCACGGAAAACTGTTTTTCGATCACCGAGCAGGCGTTCAATCAGTTTTTTGCGAGCACGCTGAAAAATGCGTACTACGTTGTTGAGAACGAAAAAGCCACCGAGTATGTGGACGCGAAGCTCTTCGGCCACATCACGCAGTGTATGCTGCCGGGGCAGTTCGTGACCTACGAGGGCAAGTACTATGAGGTCAAGCGTGTGTCGCCGCAGGTGGGCGTGGTGCTGCACCGCGCGTCTGACCTGTATGATGCGCGCAAATACTACCGCCAGCTGCGCACCTATCATCTTGCGCCGCCGGCTGCGGACGCGGTCATCTCGACGCGCAAGGTTATTGACATCGAGCTGACCAAGATCCGCTGCAGCTTCCGCGTCAGCACCTCCGGCTATCTGGAGATGCGCAGCAACCACGATCTGAAGACGGCCAGAGTCATCGACTTCAGTGCGGACAAAATGTGCAGCGAGCTCGAGCGCAGCTACAAAAACAAGGCGGTTCTGCGCATTCGCTTCCCGGACATGGAGCAGGACGTTCGCTTCACCGTTTGCCTGCTGCTGTCGGAGGTGCTGCGCTCCGTGCTCCCGAACGGGTGGCAGTACATCGCGGTCACGCTTCGCTACCGGGACGATGTCGCCGGTATGCTCAACCACATGGTCTACCGGCTCGACGGCGCGGTCGCGGAGGATGACCCGTACATTTACATCATCGAAGACAGTGCGCTGGATCTCGGTCTGCTCGAGGCGGTCGAGCGCAAGCTGCCGATGCTGTTTGAGCTGATCCTGGACTACCTGGAGTGGCACACGGAGAAGCTGCGCGAGCCGCGCTTCAAAGATCCGGTCTATGACATCCATCTCCCGGAGCAGGAGGCAATCGCGGTCGAAAAAGAGAAAGAAGCGACGAAAAAACGCGGCTGGCTCGCGCGCAAGCTCCGCGCGCTCTTCGGGCTGGATAAGCATAAGGAAGAAGAACCGGCAGCAGAACCAACGGCAGAGCCCGCGGCCGAGACACCGTCCGAGGCTGCGCAGCAGCCGGACGGTGCGGCGCCGAGCGCAGAGCC
>ERZ780198.1612-NODE-1612-length-19981-cov-15.045217_pt1 | contig 19981 bp, 18 predicted proteins | sample MGYA00510979_ERZ780198 | MGnify/ENA primary metagenome ERZ780198 (study PRJEB29588, sample SAMEA2158039) | human gut metagenome | biome: human gut; feature: human-associated habitat; material: faeces | place: Denmark | collected 2008/2010 ...
TATCAGGATAATCATAAGGAATCACGTAGCGCTTCATTTCAGAGAGGGCTCCGGCTATCTCCACACCTGTGGCACCACCGCCTACAATCACTACGTTCAGCAGTTCCTGTCGTTCTGCTTCCGTGGCACAGGTCAATGCACGCTCCAGGTTACTCAGCACGGCGTTGCGCAATCCCATTGCCTCAGAAACGGTCTTCATCGGAATCGCCCATTTCTCGATGTTGGCATTGCCATAGAAATTGGTGGTGGTTCCTGCTGCGAACACCAGGTAATCGTACTCGATCTTACCGATGGAAGTCTGCAGAATCTTCTTGTCTGGGAACACGGCTCTTGCTTCTGCCATGCGGAAGTAGAAGTTCTTGCGCTTGCGGAAAATCTGGCGGAACGGGAAGGAGATGGAACTTGGGTCGATACCTGCCGAGGCAATCTGATAGATAAGTGGAGGGAACTGATGGAAGTTGTTCTTGTCGATCAACACCACCTGCAGGTTTGCATTGCAGAGGTCTTCTGCCAAACGAAGACCACCGAGTCCACCACCTACAATCACAACTCTCTTCAACTGATTTCTCTTGATATTAATACTCATAACTACTGCTGTTTTTTGTATAATTAATTACATATATTTGCTACTGATTTTTCATATTATAGGCATTTAGCCTAGTCATCGCTGAAATTCGCTAGCAAAGGTACAGCTTTTAATTGAGACGGCAAAGAAAGAAGTGTAGAAAAACAGGGTAGAAGACTGTTGCAATCGTTTCCATTTCAGAAACGGGTAACTGATGTTATAAAATGTAATATACAGATAGCATTTTGAGGAGCTCTTCCAGCTTTTTGATGCCGTTTTCGCCTTTACTGATACTTTGGCGATAGGTGCGCAGAATCGGCTCCGCGCTTTGGGTAAGCGGGTACCGGAAGAGATTTTCGTGGCTGGTTTTTCGGGCACGTTTGCAAGGTTTTTTTACAAAAAAACGGCTGTACCCAATTGCTTGAGCACAGCCGCCAGTCTGTATCGTATGATTATAGGGCTATTACAAACCTAAATCGCCACCAGGGTTGTTGTCTTCGCCTCCGCCAGGGTTGTTGCCTTCACCTCCGCTTGGGTTGTTGCCTTCGCCTCCGCCTGGGTTGTTGTCTGGGTCTTCCACATCGCCTTTATCGCCAGAGGTAACGTTCTTGATAACCTTGCCGTTGCGGTCGTAGCAGGTTATCTGGATGGCAGTGTCCATCAGTTCCTGTTTGATTTCCACGTTAGGCGTGAAGATGACACGTCTGGCAGTGATGAGTCCGCTTGCCACCTCGTTCACGGTTTCCACGCTCTTGGCTCTTACGCCAAATCTCATGGTGCCCAGTCCTGGAATAGCCACGGAGTGACCTTCGGTGGTCCAAGCCTTGATTACCTCGCCTGCGGCATCCCAACATGCCTGCATCACGCCTCGGCTCACTCCGCTGCGCAGAGCAGCCTCTTTGATAACCTTGCTCTCAGAGAGCTTGTTGTAAAGCTCGGTGCCGAGCACGTAACGATACTTACCTTTCAACTCACCCACCTGGATGAGGGTTTCCTTTGCTTTCAGATTAATTGCCATAATACTTTAAATAATTTATAATTAATAATTTAGAGAATTGATAATCGTAATTTCCAAGTTAAATAGAGACTTGGTTGTCAATATCTTTCCCTTCGTAATTTTACCTTTTTACCTTTAAAAAATTCTTTTTACCATTTATCTAATGGTGATGGTAGGCACGAAGTGAGTGGAATCGGCTCGGGTGGAGATATTGTTCTCCTGTTGCTGTCGTTGGTTCTTTCCTATTACCAGTCCTGCGGTGCACGAGCTGGTGAGGTAGGTGACGATGGCAGAGCACACGGCCACGATGAGATACTTGATGAATGCTTTCATGTTTGGGTTCATACGTTTCTCTTGCCCCCTTTTAACTTCCCGTCCTCTTATAAAAAAAGGAAAAGAAGGACTCGTATCGGGACATGGAGTCTAGGTTATAACTTGATGCATCTGAGATTTTCTCTTTCTTGTCTGAGACTTACTCCAGATGCTCTTTTTCATTTTCCCAACTGGAGAAATATTTTTCTCCAACTAGGAAAGTGATTTTCCAGCGCTTTCTGAATCACGATGCAAAGATACAAAAACAGCCGCCAGCGGTTATGCGTTGGCGGCTGATGCCGTGAGATGGCGGCACATTTTTCAGAATATTTTTTCGTAAATTTCTGAAACGGTATTATCCCGGTTCGCCCAGATACTCCACGATGGCCTTCACCTGTTTAGGCGAGAAAGCCTTGCTGGTATTCTTGTAGCCCATCTTCTGGAGTTCATCCCACAGAGGGGTACAAAGTCGAATCCAAGCCATCAGATGGTTGACGGCAGTGCGTGGCATGCTCTCGGGAAAGTACATCAGGGCAAGTTCCTTCTTGGTGTACGTGTGAATGATAAATTCTTCCATATTTATTTTGCTTTAAAAATTAATAACTGACTCAAGTTTCGCAAGTTTTGCTCCACACGCCCTGAAAGGGCAGAAGCTCCTAGCCCAGGGCATCGCCCTGGGTATAATGGCAATCCGCAAGGCGCCCTGAAAGGGCAGCAGCTCCTAGCTCAGGGCACGCCCTGGGTATAAAGGCAATCAGCAAGGCGCCCTGAAAGGGCAGCAGCTCTTAGCCCAGGGCATCGTCCTGGGTAATTACGGACGCAAACCTGTCGCCCTGTAAGGGCAAAAGCTTTAAAACTCCAGGCAAAAGCTTCAAAATACTGGGCAATATACAAAGCTTTTCAGAAAATAGTCGCTGAAATCCTTGCATCCAGGGGGCAACTGGTGATGCACCAGCGAGGGCAGAATCTCCTTCAACTGCATGTAGAGATGTTCGCCCGGCGCATCCTTGTCGGGATACATGTGCCATTCTATCTTGAGCTTTTCTCCCATTTCTGCCAACCATTGCTTGTCGGCTGGTTTCAAGAGCGTGGCAGACGGAATGGCTATCGCCTTGTGTCCGGCAGAGAGCATCGCCCAGCAGTCGCTGCACCCCTCGGTGATGTAGAGAGGTTCACCAGGCGAAAGCTGTCTTGTGACGGGCAGATTATAGATGCCGCATTGCGAACCGTAGGGGAATCGGAAGCGGGGAAAGCTCTTTCCCGAAGCTTCTTTATCTGGATTCGCCTTGCCTAAATCGCTCTTTCCCGAAGCTTCTTTGTTAAGATTCGCCTTGCCGAGATTTCTGTTTTGGATGCCGATGAGTTTTCCGTCCACGTCATAGTACGGAGTCTGTAGCCAACTGATGCCCTCCTTATCCGTCCATGATGTCAGTCGGCACCAGTTTACCACTCTCGCATCAATCCGTCTCTCCTCGAAGAGGAATCTACGTGCCGCCTCGTTGAGCCAAGGATGCTCGAAGAATCGGGCGTACTTGCTGGCATCAAAGGAGGGTGCTTTCGAGGTGGGTGCTTTCTCCGGAGAATATTTCTCCTTTCCATCTGCTATATAAACTTGATGCGCATCTGCCAGCCAACGGCAAGCCGAGAGAAAATCCTTGCCTGTATATTTCATCACAAGGTCGATGGTGCCGATGCTGTGGTCCATACATACGTAGCAGCGGCAATAGTTCTTCCTCGTGTTGAACGAGAAACTGGCGTGATGATCGTCGTGGAAAGGGCAGAGGCACTTGTGCTTCGACACCTGCATTCCCAGTCGCTCTGCGACCTCCTCTATTGGAAGGTCGCGGAGCTTTTGAATTTCATATTTTTCCATACAAAAGTCTTTTTTTACTTTTTTCAAACAAAAGTCTTTTTTCAAGCAAAAGTCTTTTTTCAAGCAAAAGTCTTTTTTCAAGCAAAAGTCTTTTTTTACTTTTTCAGATACTCTTTCGTCTTGGTGTAAAGCTCAGTCTGGGCGCAGTAGGTGATAAACTCACGGTTCTTCCAAACCCTGAGCTGATGCTTGGTGCCCTCCTTGCTCTTGCCCAGGCTTAGGCGCAATGCCTCCAGCTGCTGCTCGTTGAAGGAATTATCCAGGCTGTCGAGCATATTCTTTGGTCCGCTCTTCTGAGTCTCCTCCTCGTTGGCATCTGCGCCCTTAAACATGTCGCCGAATACCTTTACCTTCGACCACAGGTCATAGTAGCAAAACCATACCACGAAGTCGCCGATGCTTCGAGCCCACTGCTGATCGTTCAGAATCCACAGCACTGCCCCCTTCTTCCATGCCGAGAAGATGCTGCGGTGGGAGAGCTCCCAGAGCATGTCGTCGTCGGCTAGGTCGGCTAGCTTCGCCATCTCCTCTGCCAGCTGGTCAGCTATCTTGTTGAGCGGCTTCACGGTGAATGCGCCCTTGCAGTTGTCCAACCTGAGCAGATAGCTGTCCAGCTGTTCCATGAAGTCCTGCCCATAGGTGCCTTGGCGTGGAATCCTGCCCAGTCGCTCGCCGCGAGCCTTGTAGGCAAAGGGGATTCTGCCGAAGAAACCGTTGGTCAAGTCTTTCTTGTAGAAGAGGCGGGCGGCATCGGGGGTGGAAGTAAAAGTGAGGTTCACCCGCAGCACGGGGTTACCCGTCACGCCATCAGCCGTGGCACGCAGGGCACCAGCTCGCTGACAGTCGTAGATGTTTCTCACCATCTGGCTCACCTGTCTGTGTCCGCCGCACATCTTGTCTGCCATCTCCACCTCGGGCAGGTTGAGGTATTGGGTTCGCTCGCCCAGCTTCTCCAGCGCCATGGCATTCTGTATGAAGGCAGGGTTGGTGATGTCGGCAGGTGGAAACCAGAAGCTCACGTCCGGACGCTCGGGTTTTTCCTTGTTGGCACCCTTGGTCTTCATCTGTCGTTGCCAGTCCACGAGTTTCTTATACTCTATCTCATCGTGTTTGCGAAAAGGCCGCATGATTGCCTCTACAAGATGGCTCAATTGCGCCTTTCCGATGCCCGAAGGACCTATCAAATGCCCCATTTGGCCGCACATTTCATAAAATTTGTTGTCGCAATACATGAATCTTACGTCCGTGAGATGGGCTGCCAAGGCAGGAATTGCCATCGGAATGAGCACTTCTCGCATGTCTTTTGAGGCTTGTGAGAGGGCAAGTTTCACAAATTCTGTGCCTTTGCCCGGTTTTGGCATCGCTGGAGCGGTGCTGCTAAAAATGTTGTAATTCATTGCTTTCTAGAGAATTAAATCAATTTTTGGTTTGTTACTTGGGGGGCTTAGCGTCTCAGTCTCAGTGTCTCAGTTGTTTTAAAAGGGGTATCCACTTCTATCTATATATTATATAACTAATTAATTATCAATAAGTTATAAGACATAAGAAAGGGGGGTATGAAGTGGATTTGTGACTTTTTTCCTAACTGAGACTGAGACGCTGAGACGGTTTTGCTGCCTGCAAGCTGAGCTTGTCAAGCAGCTTTGGCCCCCGAAAATCATCTCTTCATCTGATAGTCCACGATGGCGTCCTTGGCGATGGCTGCTTCCTTGTAGATAGCCTCAGCGATGTTTTCGCCCTCGTCGCAATACACTTTGAGTGTAAGTTGTATGGCCTCATCTTTGGTCTTGCTCACTCTGCCGTGCGCCAGCTTCTTGATGAGCTGCGACTGCGGCTTAACCTTGGGCTTGGCCACGAAGTCGAAGGTGCCGTCGGTCATCTGCTGAGCGATGCCATGGCATCGGAATCGTGGCAACAGGCCTGCCACAGGCTCATCGGGCGAGAAGAGGAAGTATCTGCCACCGTCGTAAGAAGCCATGCCAGAGAGCAGTGTGTGCTGCTGGGCGGTTAAGAACTCGGAGTGCTGCTGGGCAGCGGTTAAGAACTCGGTGTGCTTCACACCATCCATTTTAAAATCATTGTTATACATAATCTTAACGTTTTACGAGTAGAAGAGAGCCTTTTCAAGAAAAGAAAGGTGTCGACACTTATTTCCCGGGAACTCTCTCTCTGATAGACTCGTATCAACTCAGATTCAACAATTAGTTTTGTCCTTTCGACGGGTGCAAAGGTAGTAATAGATGGTGGATGGTCAAAAGGTGGTAGAAGGTACTTTCAAAAAAATAATTACCACCAAATTACCCGCACATTTTCAGATAGTTAGCGAAAAAATGGTAATTTGTTGGTAATATTCTGGGGTAATCTTTATTTCATGTTCATGGTGAGCCAGGCTTTTATCAGCTTTGCTTGCTCATCTGAGAGTTTGGTGGTTTTGCTCAATTCCTTGTGGCTCTGCGAGGAGTTCCAATTTTCCTTGATCAAGTCTGCAAGTCTTGAGCAGGATGCTACATCGTGGCCCAGGGTTTTTAAATGACTGTTCAGAAGTCCAGCCACATTGCACACCAGCGTGATGTTGATAGAAGTGTTGTTTGAGCTGCTTTTGGGATGCTTTCGGGAGATTTCCTCTACCAGCTCCTCTTTCTCCAGCAAGTACTTCCACAGCTCCTCCCATAGGGGCCAGCAAGCCTTGAAAGCCTCCTTTCTGTTCCAGCCCTTGGTGGCTTCCAGTATCCCGTAGAGCAGCGCCTCTTGCCGGGCCTCCGTCTTAGCCACCCCAGTGCTTCTGAATCGCTTTATTGGATCGCCACGGCGGTAGATGGTCTCCTTGCCGGTGGATGGGTCGAACTTGTTGGCCTCTATCTCTTGACAGAATTTCTCGAAGAGGGGCTTGGCTTCTGGGTTGCGGTCTTGTGAGCTCATGATGGCTATCCAGATGTCCTGATATTTCTCAAACACCTCGTCGCCGGCTGCCATCAATCTTGCGAAAGTCAGGGCAGCTGTCAGGGGAGGCAATTCCCTTTCCATTCCTATAGTTCTGCCTAGGCAGGCTGTTTCTATAAGCAAGTCGGTCACCGCATAGCTCGCATCATCCAGGTCTTCGGCGAATCGGGCTAAGTATCGTTCGGTTTCATCCCAAGCCAGGAGGTCTAGGTTGCGGAGTTTATCTGCCACATCGTCATTTGTTGTGTCAGAGGCTTTTTTTTCTCCCATTATTCGTAGGTATTGAGCCTGCTGTCTATAAATCGGTTCTTCTTTTCTGAGGTTCTTGCGCCTTCTGTCGTTTTGTGTCATGCTTTACCGTATGCTTTGTCCATGAATGATTGGGTGGATTGAATTGGGTCGCCATCAAAGAGCCCTATCTCGTGGTTCACATCCTCGATGTTTTTACGTTCCGCATCAGTCATCTGTTGCGTCTTGGCAGTTTTTCCTCCAAGCGTGATAGGGCGGGCGCCTATTGGCGATACCTGGATGCTGTCGGCATTTTCTGCGCAAAGTTTCATGTATTCTCGCTGTTTCTCGTCTTCTTCGTTGAAACTGAGTTTTTCTCCCTCAGACGATTCTTGTATGATAACGAGATTGGAATGAAACATTTCACGATAGATGATATTGGCACGTCTCATAGCTTCGGTTACTTTTGGGTCGTTGATTTGTGGGAACTTTACACACAGTTTATTGAAACCACGTGGAAACTGCTTTCTGTCGCTCACTAAACTCCAGAAGTGCTTGTCATCGCGGATGGGCACCACTTTCACCACGAGTCCATAGCGGGCAAATGCCTCGCTCAGGGCACGGGCAAGTGAATCGGCCACGGTATCGGTCTTTTTGAATACGGAAGATTTCACTTCGATGGCTACACGCTGATAGGTGCCGCGGTTGTCTATGATGATGTGAAGTGACTCGTAGTCGTCTTCTATCACGGCTTTATCCAAAAAGGGTTTCGGACGATGGCTTATGCTTTTACAGCGGGCTAGTTCCAGGATGGCAAATCCATCCTTCGGTGCAGAAGTGTATTTGTGGTAGAGCTTTTTCTTTCTGCTGCTGGTAAAGGTTAGCGTTGGTTTTACGCTAGCCGAATCAAAGGGAAAGGCTTGCTCAGTTTTTGCGCTAGCCGGAGCAACAGGAAAGGGACAACGCTCGGCAACCTGCTGATTTTGTTCAGCAAGGAGCATCTGATAGTCATTTTCTAGCAGATAGTTGAGCAGTTCGCTCTTTTTCTCGAACGCCTGTCTTGGGTTAAAACTCTCCGATAACTCGGGGAATAGGTTTATGGAGGAGTCTTTCTTCTCTATGACCTCAAACTCGTATCTATATAAAGCGTATTCCATGGCTTTTTTTGATGATTTTGTTTTATTGTTTTTTATTAATTTGTGTTTAATGCAGTATTGAAATGCCACATTTTAGCCAACAAAAGTAATAAAAAATACCGAAAGCGATTAATTATTTTGCGTTCTTTAACTTAAAACTATTCAGCAATCTGATGAATCACATAGGTCACCACGCCCCAAACCATGAACCGGTTGGTTTCATCTACCCGGATAGGAGAGAAATCACTGTTCCATGGGATGAGCCAGCCAAAGGTTCCGCTTTCGTCCATTTTGAACTGTTTAATGGTGAATTCGCCATCTACGAAGGCGATGACGAAGTTGCCGTTAGAGGGTTCTATCTGCCGGTCAACCACAGCGAGGTCACCGTCAAAAATGCCTGCATCCTTCATGCTGTCGCCCGAAATGCGCACGTAAAAAGTTGCCTCACGATGGCGAACCAGAATATCGTTGAGGTCTATTTCTCCCTCCATATAGTCTTGTGCCGGCGAAGGGAAGCCGGCTTTTACGCTTTGTTCAGCCAGCGGAATCGGCATTTTGGCTCCGAATTCCGCAGGATGAATCGTCAGTTTTATCTTGTCTTTATTCTCCATTTCGTTTATTTGCTCTTTACTTTCAGAATTTCATTGATGTCTGTAGTGAACCGTTTCGACATATATTCCCGCTTCAAGTCGAATCGGCAACCGTTTCCCTGTACGGCTTGACGGATGGTTCCATAGCCGTTCTTCCGGTTGATGGCATCGATGGCTTCCATCAGTGCTTTTTGCTTGCTTCGGTCGATAGGGTCGAAGAGGTCCTGCTGGCGAGGATTGTCGGGGGAGATTTGCCACAGGATAACGCCTGCTTTCTTGAAATTGAATGACATTCCTGGGCGGTCGGGTCTGCTGTCGGCCATCGGCTTGGGATATCTGGCTCTGAGAATGGTGAGGGCGGCACCCACAATCTCGTCCTGCGCATTGGTGGCGATGGGTAGGGTGAGGGAGTCGTGGATGGTATATTCGGGCACGTTCTCATTGAATCTTGAGGTCCATGCGAACACGGTAATACCCTGGCATACGCTACCTTGCCTCCTTAATTTTTCAGTACAGCGTACAGCGAAATTAGCCACGGCTTCTTCTATCACGTTCTTGTCAGTAATGCCCTCGTCGGCAAAACTCCTGCTGGTGCAGATGCTCTTCTTCTGCGGCAGTTCCTCGATGCTGATGCAACTCTCTCCGTTCAGTTCCTTCCAGGTCCTGACGGTGGTGATATTGAAATGGCTGCGCACCCAACTTTCTTTCTTATCCGCAAACTGGGCAGCAGTTCGGATTCCCATATAGTCGAGCTTCCGGGCTATCTGCCTGCCTATTCCCCATACGTCTTCTACGGGGAAGAGAGACAGCGCCTTGCGTCTCCGTTCGTCTGTGTCGATGAGACAACAGCCCTGATATCCCTTGTATTTCTTGGCGAATTTAGAACCGATTTTTGCCAGAGTCTTCGTTTCTGCGATTCCGATGGAGATAGGGATGCCCACGGCTCGGAGCACATCAGCCGAAATCCTGGCTCCGTATCGGTGGAGGAGAGATTCGTGATCAGAAGATTCATAATCAGGAGAAGTAGAAGTTTTCTTCAGATATTCCCTGAAGAATGACTCTGCCATAGAACTGTCCACTTCGAAGAAACTCTCGTCGATGGAGTATTGGTCGATATGGGGTGAGTAGTGCGATAGCATCGACATCACCCTATTGGAAAGTGAACCATAAAGCGTGTAGTTGCTGGAGAAGATAGCTACGCCTTCAGCCTCCAGCTTTTCCTTTACCTGATAGAATGGGTCGCCCATCTTATAGCCTAAAGCCTTGGCTTCTTCAGAGCGTGCGATAATGCACCCATCGTTGTTACTCAAGACAACCACGGGCTTCCCTATCAGGTCGGGGCGAAACACTCGTTCGCACGAACAGTAGAAGTTGTTGCAATCTGCTAATCCTATCATTTCCTTTAAAATTAACAACGATTTCTTGTACAATCTGCAAAATTACGAAAAATAATCCGAAACCTATTATCTTTTATCCTTGTTTTTTGGTTGTTCCGTAATTTTTTCTTAACTTTGTGCCCATAATTTAGATTAGAATAATCGTAAAATCAGAACGATATGAAAGATATGTTATCATTGAGTCAAGAGCGATTCTCGGCTCGTAAGTTTACCTCTGAGGCTGTAAGCCAGGAGGATTTGGATTATATCATGCAGTGTGTGCAGCTGGCACCGTCAGCCGTTAACAGACAGCCTTGGCTCTGGCTCATCGTCCGTTCTGCAGAGGCTAAGGAGAAATTGCAGGAATGCTACGATCGTGAGTGGTTTAAAACAGCACCGATGTATATCGTGGGCATGAAAAACGTGAATGAAAACTGGGTTCGCAGATATGATGAGAAGCCTCATGGAGATATTGATGTAGCCATCGCTACAGAGCATCTTTGTCTGGCAGCCACCGAGCGTGGACTTGGAACCTGCTGGGTATGCAATTACGATACCGAAAAGATGCAGCAGCTTTTCCCTCGTGAGGGCTATGAGGCAGTTGTTATTATTCCTATCGGGCATATTGCAGAAGATTGTCCTCATGCCGAGAAGAAGCGCAAGGACATGAGCGAGATCGTAGAAGAAATCTAGGATAAAAATGGATGTAAAATGGAAATGGCTTCCCTTTTCGCCATACATGCCGGGTACGCCATATTAACATGAATATGAAAAGAATAAGAAAGATATTAATAGGTGGAATCATGATGATTCCTGCCCCTGTCTTTTCGCAGAATATGATGATGCCCATGGGGCAGAATACAACGGTTCCTGTAGAGCAGACTACCCATTACAAGCGCTATCATGGTGATGGAATCGATGATGTCCTGCGCCTGGTGCCAACGGCATCTGTCTTTGGATTGAAGATGTTGGGCGTGGAGGCTGAGAGTTCCTGGAAGCGAAGGATTGCTGTTTCGGTGCTCTCGTTCGGCGTCAATGCGGCTGTAACCTATTCGCTCAAGAAGTCGATACACAAGATGAGACCCGATGGGACTGATAATGAGTCGTTTCCTTCCGGACATACCTCTGTGGCTTTCTGCGGTGCCACCACATTGATGCACGAATATCGCAAGGTTTCTCCTTGGATTGGTGTGGCGGGCTATGCGGTGGCTACGGGAGTGGCTGTGGATAGAGTGCGCCGCAATCGCCATCATTGGGAAGATGTCGTGGCGGGTGCTGCCATCGGTGTAGCCTCAGCAGAAGCCGGCTATCTGATAGGCGATTGGATTCTGGGAAAGAACAAGAAGAAAGGAAAGGAGAGTGATGGAGAGAAAGAGAAGGATATCAATGACAATATCAGTCTTTCGGTAGCTCCGACAGGTATTGATTTAGCTATCAGATTATAAAAAACAATCAGTTGTATAGAACGGAAAAATCAGCAGAAAAGAGTCTTCCTGCTGATTTTTCCGTTTTTATTATTTCTCCATTCCTCCTGTCTGGATTCCTTGTTGCTCTTCCTGGAAGTCATTCTTGATGTTTGACTTCGCCTGCTGGAATTGCTTCTTGGTGTTTCCGAACTTCCATGTCAGGGTAAGACTGATCTGGCGCAATGGCACTTTTACGGTCATGTTCTGTACGTAATCCGAACCCACGGTCTTCTGCTTGATGTTGAGCTTGTCGTCGGTAGGAGTGAGGAACATCAGACTCAGGTCAAGCTTATCCTTCACGATAGATTTAGAGAGGGTGGTATAGAAGAACGACATACCGCTCTGATAGCCCTGCAGATTATGCTGCTTGGTCTGGATGATGCTACCCACGGTCCATTGCAGTTCCCAAGGCAGGGTCTGTTGCAGGTTGATCATCGTGCTGCTGTTCCATCCGTTGTTCTTCCATCCCAGGGCATCGCTGCGCAAATCGTTGTAGCTCAAGCTCTCGTTCAGCATCAGTCTTGTTTTCTTGAACATCAGCCAATTGATGAATACATTCATGCTGGCGTTGCGGGTCTTCGAAACATTGCCGTAGGTGGTGTTGAGCAGGTTGTCGGCATCGAGGAAGGAATACTGCTCTATCTTGTTGTCGCAGAATCCGTAACCCAGGGTGGTGCTCAACATGAATCGCTGGTTATAGTAATTGAATACCATGTTCAGCTGATGCGACTTCACCACGTCGAGATCTGTATTGCCATAGGAGATGGCAGTAGGATTACTGCGGTCTATGTATGGATTCAGATAGGTGATGCCAGGACGGGTGATGCGCAGCTGATAGTTCAGTCCGATGTTCATGCCTGGAGCGATGTTGTAGGAAAGGCTGGCGCTAGGTACGAGATTGCCGTACTGTTTGTCGAAGTCATCGCCCTTGCCCTGTTCAAACTTCACCTTTTCCCAGGTCTGCTCGTATCGGGTTCCCATCATCGTTCCCCATTTTCCGAAGTTTCCTTTCCATTCAGCGTATGCAGCCAGAATATTCTGGGTGTTCTTGTATTCCATGCTGTTGGCTGGGTTCAGAGTCTCGGTCTTATCGGCTGCTACATCATAGTAGCGGGAATCGCTCTTGTTGGTGCGGGCGATGTATTTGGCGCCGAAGTTCAAGCGCTGTGTCTCGCTGAGCGAGTGGGTGAAGTCTGCCTGGAAGGTATGCTCAGTGCCACGGGTTTTGCTCTTTGAGAGCAGGTCGTGGAGCTGAATTCCCGTTACCTGACTGATGTCATCGTAGAACGTATAGTTGTCGATATGGGTAGGGTTGGTGCTGAAGAGATAGCTGAGGATGAGGTAGTTGGTGCGCTCCTTGTTGAAGAATCTCTGATAGTCGATGCTTCCATTGAAAGAAGTGTTGTCCAGATCCTGCTTCATTTCGTTGCCATATTCGAAGCCCTTGCCATAGATGCCGCCAGACATCTGGGTAAGCGGATGACCGTTCAGCTTCTGACCGAAGGTGGTCAAGCCAGCCGTGGCGCTGATGTTGCTCAGCGAATCGAGTTCATAGCTGAGACTGATGTTACCCATCGAGAACGGCTGCTTCATGTCTGATTTCTGATAGTAGTTCATCAGGCTTCCGTCTTTCTGCGTACGGTCGAAGGAGATGGTTGTACCGTTCATCTTCTGGTAGTTGTACATACCGTTGGCACTGTAGGTGAGTTTGCCCTGCTGACCGCTGATGAAGGCAGAGATACGCTGAGCCTGATTGCCGGTAGCGGCACTGATGTTGCCGTTATATCCATTGCTGAGGTCGCTGCTTCCAGCTCCGCCCAAGGTCTGCTTGTTGAGTACGATGTTGAGCACGCCGCCCGTTCCTTCTGCATCATATTTGGCTCCAGGGTTGGTAATCACTTCTATGTTCTTCACCATGTTGGCAGGCATCGCCTTGAATATCTGCGATGGGTTGGCAGAGAACATGGGATTCGGCTTTCCGTCTACGTATACCTTGAAGCTGGAAGAACCATTCACGGTGATGTTGTCCTGTCCGTCTACAGTTACCATCGGAACCTTGCGCAGCATATCGAGTACGGTAGAAGCCTTGGCATCGGCATCCTGCTCTACGTTGTAGGTCATCTTGTCGGTCTCCATCTTAACCAGAGGCTTGGAGGCAACCACGGTTACAGCATCCAGGTCCATATCCTTCCAGATGGAATCAGTAGCCTCAACCTGGTTCTGTGCGAAACTTTCGAGCGAACATACGAGCAAAGAGCTCAGTATTATCATATTTTTCTTGTTCATAACAATCTTTTTTTAGTTTTAATACTTCTTTCTTTTTCTGTTTGACGATGCAAAGGTAAATGGATTTTTTGGAATGACAATGAACGGAATAGGGGTTTAACCCAACTATAACTTTCTGAAAGCTCTTCTTAACGTTCAGATAACATAAAAACAGAATAATTCCGATAAAAAGCAAAAAATGTAAGCGAAAGTTTCGCTTATCTCAACTTTTATTTGTAATTTCGCAGAAAATTTAATATAATTGAAATAAATCATGATGAAAACAACAAGAAAGAGCCTCTTGGCTCTCACTTTCAGCGCAGCTCTCTGTGCTTCGCTTTCTGCCAATGCCGATACTATCGAGGTGCAGAAACTGAAGTATGTGGGTCCATTCCCTGTGTCTACTCCCTGGATGGCAGACAGCGTAAATGTGAAGGGAGAAAAGTTTGCAATGGAGGGGGTATTAGACTCTCCATTATCGTTCAACCTATTGAATAATGGCAAGGAAGTGGCTGCTTCTCAGCTCTTGGCTGATAATGTCAAGCAGAATGCACTCCATCTGGCTTCCTTCACCGTATCTAACACCAGCCGTACCAAGGCTACTGTAGAGGTAAAGGGCTTGAAGCAATACCGCCTCTTCGTAGATGGCGAGCAGGTGAAGGTGAATGGTGACAAGGCTGAGACCGTCTTGCTGCCTTCTACCCATACTGTGGTCATCAAATATCTCACCGCATCTGATTCGTCTTCCGATAAGACAGCAGACAAGGATGCTGCCCAGGATTTCAAGGTGAGCGTTACTGCTGCCGATGGCAAGCAGCTGAGCGTGGGCGAGGCTTCTGCCAATACCAAGCGCACCCTTAATATATATGATGCAATCTGCATGCCAAACTATTCAAGTGTGGCACTTTCGCCAAATGGCAAGTTTATGATTGTGCGCAAGACTTGGGTAGACCGTCAGGGCAAGAACCATAGCATCAACGAGCTGAGAAACAGCCAGACCAACAAGGTCGTTGCTTCCTTTGAGGAGAACATAAGATGGATGCCTCGCACCAACAAGATGTACTTTACCGAGAAGGCGGGCGACAATGCCATCGCCGGTGAAGGAAAGGCAGACGGAGCCATGCAGCTTATCACCATCAATCCGCTGAATATGGAGCGTGAGGTGATGGCGGCTAATATTCCGGAAGGCTGGTTCCAGTTTACTCCTGATGAGAAATCGCTTATCTATACGCTTTATATGGAGGGTAGAAAGCAGGATGCTCAGGTGTTTGATGTAAAGGAGCCTGATGACCGCCAGCCTGGATGGAGAAACCGCAGCTATCTTGCCAAGTATGATTTGGCATCGGGCATTCTCCAGCCGCTTACTTTCGGCTATCACAATGTATATCTCAATGATATCTCTGCCGACTCCCGCTATCTGCTCATCGGCAAGAGCGAGGAGCGTCTTACCAAGCGTCCTACAACGGTCAATTCCCTCTATCGTCTCAATCTGAACGATATGAGCGTGGAGACTTTGGTAGAGAAGGGAGAATTCATCAATAGTGCCCAGTTCTCGCCAGACGGCAAGAGTATCCTCATAACCGGTTCGCCTGAGGCTTTCAATGGCATCGGAAAGAATGTAGAAGAGGGACAGACACCAAGCATGATAGATACACAGCTCTATCTGATGACTTTGGCAGACAAGAAGGTGAAACCGATGACCAGGGATTTCAACCCTAACGTGCAGAGCGTGGATTGGAGCATGGCGGATGGAAACATCTATTTTACTGCCGAGGATAAAGACTGCATGCATCTCTTCCAGCTCAATCCTAAGACCGGAAAGTTCACTCTCCTGAAGACTCCGGAAGAGAATATCAAGAGCTTCTCCATTGCAGCGGCTGCTCCGGAAATGGCGTTCTCTGGTCAGAGTGCTTCCAATGCCGACCGTCTCTACAAGATGAATACCAAGGCACAGAAGGCTCTGCTGGTGGATGATCTCAGTGCCCGACTGCTGAAGGACATCGAGCTGGGCGAATGCAAGGCATGGAACTATGTGAACTCTCGTGGCGATACACTCTGCTGCCGTTACTATCTGCCTCCTCACTTCGATGCTGCGAAGAAATATCCTATGATTGTGTATTACTACGGCGGTTGCAGTCCTACCACCCGTATGTTCCTGGGTCACTATCCTCATCATGTATATGCAGCGATGGGATATGTAGTTCTGGTGGTTAATCCTAGTGGTGCTACCGGTTTCGGTCAGAAGTTCTCTGCCCGCCACGTGGATACGGCAGGCGAGGGCGTGGCAGAAGACATCATTGCCAGCACGCAGGCTTTCTGCAAGGAACATAAGTTCGTGAACAGTAAGAAGATAGGATGTATCGGTGCAAGCTATGGTGGATTCATGACCCAGTATTTGCAGACTAAGACCGACCTTTTTGCTGCAGCCATCTCTCATGCCGGTATCAGCGATCATACCAGCTATTGGGGCGAGGGCTATTGGGGCTACAGCTATAGCGAAGTTTCCATGGCGAATGAGTATCCTTGGACCAACAAGCATCTCTTCGTAGATCAGAGTCCGCTCTACAATGCTGATAAGATTCATACGCCATTGCTCTTTGTGCATGGTACTGCCGATAACAATGTACCAGTGGGCGAGAGTATCCAGCTCTATAATGCATTGAAGCTCCTCGGCCGTCCAACAGCGATGGTATTGGTAAAAGACCAGGATCATCACATCATAGACTACGAGAAGCGCCTCAAGTGGCAAGATACTATCTTCGCCTGGTTTGCCAAGTGGTTACAGGATGATGCCAGTTGGTGGAACGATATGTACGGCACCGAGAAGATGTAATTTCTCTTCTGCCTTCTTCACGCTTCCTGATTCCAGAATCAGCTGTTTCACTTCTTCGTAGTCCGTATATTGCGGATTGCGTTCCATGAAGATGCGGCAGGCACGGTCGATGAGTTTATGGTTGATGAGTTTGGCGTTCACCATCTTGTTGCCTTCCACCCGTCCTTGCCTGATCTGAAGGGAAGTGCTTATCATGTCCAGAATCATCTTCTGCGATGAGCCTGCTTTCATGCGAGTGCTTCCCGTTACAAATTCCGGTCCTGTGATGACTTCTACGGGATAATCGGCTGCTTGGGCGATGGGAGAGTGGGGATTGTTGACCATGCAACCCGTAGGAATGCCTTCTTTCTTGCAATGCTGCAAGATGGAAAGCACGAATGGGGTTGTGCCGCTGGCAGAAAAACCGAGTACGAAATCCTGCTTTGAGATATGTTTATCGCAGAGCTGGTGCCAACCATTCTCCAGGTCGTCTTCTCTTGATTCCCTGGTTTGCGTAAGGCAGCCGATGCCTCCAGGGAAGATGGCTTGTATCTGCGAACCGTCGATGCCATAGGTGTTCTGTACTTCTATGGTATCGAGGGTAGCCAGTCTTCCGCCCGTTCCGCAACCGGCATAGAAGAGTCTTCCGCCCTTCTTCAGCTGCCCTTCGATGGCGGAAATCAGTTGGTTGATGGCGGGTAATGCTTCTTCTATTGCCAGAGCCACCTTCTTGTTTTCTTCATTGATATGAGCGGTGAGTTCTTCCACGCTCATCTTTTCCAGATGTTCGTAGAGCGAGCTCTGCTCTGTTATTCTTTTTTCTTCTTTATTTGGCATATTATTTTATCTTTTGGTTGTAGATTACGAAAAGCTTGATTTCAGGCTATTTCCTATGGCTATAGCCGATAATCCTGATGCAGGTTTCTATTCTTCTGCCAGGAAATAAACCGGAGCATTGCGTGAACCTTCTTTAATCAGGAAACCGGATTTTTCCAGTTGCTTCAACCAGTTGAGTGCAGTCTGTTTGCGGATATGAAATTCCATTTCCAGGGTTCTGCGGTTGATGGAGCGATGGTCTTTCATATACTCTCTTATTTTCTCCTTCAAGGTATCTTCAGAGAAAGGGTAGGAGCGGGAAGTATATTGCGATTTCTCGAAATGAGTATGATGCTTCACCTGTTTCAGCAGGTCTTCATTGGGGCGAAACTTGATGCCCCTTACGCTAACGTAGTCGGCTCTCACCTTGCTGTCAGGCTTCAGTTCATCCATATCCAGATTTACCGAGAGTGAGAGGTATCCGATTTCCGGGATGTTGATACGCTTTCCATCCTGCAGGTCTTCTTCGATAATGTCACGTAGTTGCATGAAGACAGTAGCCACTTCTCCCTTTCCCAAACAGCTATGTTGGGCTATTCGTTCTATCATCTGCTTGTCTGTCATCGCAGGTTGCTCAAAGATATGGGCGAATCGGCGTGTCTCTTCATTTCCTCCAGCATTGGGAAGATAATGTATTTCATATTTTATAGCCATAGTTTTCTCAGTTTTATGTCAGCAAGAATAAAATGTTCTTGTTATCACCCGTTATTGTCTGGTTGACGTCGCAAAGATAAACAATTATTCTGAGAATCAAGAAGAAAAGAGGAAAGAAATACAGATAGAATTTGGAAATACTGTGATTGGCGGTTTGAAATGACAGAAATAGTTGTTGGAAAAGATAGGATAAGTTGTCGTAAGAGATAGGATAAGTTGTTGGAAAAGATAGGAATAGTTGTCGAAAGAGATAGTATCGTCAGCCGCACAACAACTGTTATGCAATCGCACATCAGCTGTTGTGCGGTTGTCTGCCACGTGTTGTGCGCTCGTAAAGCGGCTGTTGTGCAGTAAACTTTCTACCCCCTTTATCATATTGCAATCCCTTCCCTTGTTACATTATGATTAAATAAGGTATGACGGTTTTCTTCCCATTCTTTTTGTGAGAATAGGACAGGATTGATAGTTTCATCAATATCCCATCCTAATTCTCTTAGTGGATAGGAATACTTGTCGTAATCTTGCAGAGTGACCTTTGGCTTGTCGAGAAGAACAAGAATGTCCCAATCGCTTCCTTCGTGTTCTGTACCTCTGGCGCGAGAACCGAAAAGGATAGCCTTTTCGTGAGGGTCTATCTCATACAATTGTTGTGCATCGCTTCTATAATTTGGTTCTTCTTCATACGCGATCATTCACTATTTCACCGCAAATTTATATACTCATTTTATTCAAGTTTCGCAAGTGAGGGAATTGATTGAAGTTAAAGAAGTTGTCACTCCCTACGGTCGTTCGGGAAGTTAAGGGACAAATGTCCTACGTTTTACGCTAGAAGACTATTGTCCCTTAACTTCCTTCTAACTTCCCTAACTTCACTTAACTTCCCCATATGCGAAAGTTCAGTCATTTTACGCCTTGTTGGCCAATGGCGCTGCCTGGGTATAGACTCTTGCGCCAAGCTCCTTGTCGAGCATGTATAGACCATAGCCGTTGTCCTTGATCATGCGAAGGTTGTCGATGATGTTCTGGGCGTTCTCCTCTTCCTCCACCTGCTCATCTACAAACCACTTGAGCATGCTCTGTGTGGCATAGTCATTCTCCTGGGTAGTGAGAGCGAAGAGGTTGTTGATGAGGGAGGTAACCTTCTGCTCGTGTGCCAAGGTTGACTCGAAGACATCCAATGGATTCTCCCATGTGGTAGGAACGGCATCTATAGCCTTCAATTCCACGTGACCGCCACGCTGGATGATGTAATTGAATATAATCTTGGCATGGTCTTGCTCCTCCTGAAACTGAACCTGGAACCAGTTACCCATACCTGGGTTGCCGTTGGCATGGCAATATGCCGCCATAGACAAATATAGGTAAGCTGACCACATCTCTGCATTAATCTGGGCGTTGAGCGCCTCTTCTACTTTCTTATTTAGCATGGTTTTCTAAATTTAATGGGTTAGACTTTTTGTTTGTACCATATATGAAGAATGGCAATTCTTTGCCTTTTCTTACAAGCACATCGCAAAGTTACGGCTTTTATTTGAAATGACAAAAAATATTAAGAAAATTTTAATCTTGGAAGATTCAATTTCTGAAAGTATGGTTACTCAACTTTCGTACACGCGAAAGTTGAGTTAATTATCTATAACCTCAAATCCGCAACCTATAGGGTTTCGTGGGAATTTACTTGTAAAACGACAAAAATTCTTTTATTGTACATATTCCTTGGGCATAACAGAAATATCGCAGACACAAAATCCCCTTACCCCATAAAGCGACTTGAGGTAATACGCTGGTTTAACCAGAAAAGCATGGTCTTTAACCAAAGTCTGTCTTGAACAGGTTGGCATAAGCATTGTTGTCTGAGTAAATGTTCAATACATGCCTACGTGATGTCTTA
>ERZ780198.1628-NODE-1628-length-19804-cov-24.102486_pt1 | contig 19804 bp, 19 predicted proteins | sample MGYA00510979_ERZ780198 | MGnify/ENA primary metagenome ERZ780198 (study PRJEB29588, sample SAMEA2158039) | human gut metagenome | biome: human gut; feature: human-associated habitat; material: faeces | place: Denmark | collected 2008/2010 ...
GGCGGTTATCGGGTGGATACGGGGGTGAATCTCTGCGGCTTTCTGAAAATTGCCGTGCGGGGCGCGCGGGGTGCGCGCTCTGGTGCGGGCTGGGTCTGCTTGATGGACAGTGCAATCTTGCCATCCGGCGCGATGGAGATGACCTTAACCTTAACGGTCTGGCCAGCTTCCAGCACGGTAGCAAGGTCCTGCACAAACTCATAGCTTACCTCAGAAATGTGAACAAGGCCGGTTTTGCTTTCCGGCAGGGCAACGAAGGCGCCAAACGGCTTAATGCCGGTAACTTTGCCTTCCAAGATGTCTCCAACCTGTAATGCCAAAACTATAATACCCCTTTGCTGCCCGGCAAAACTGCCGGGTATCGTTATTGATGGAACCTTTGCTTTCAGATTCCGCTTGTATGCCTTGCAGGCAAGGCCTGCACTGTTAAAGGCTGGTTGAGTCCGCAAAAAACAGAAGCCAACCTTTTGCATCTTCCATTGTACCTGGCATGGTAATCCGGCGTAATGCTGTTACTTGCCGCTCAGATCCACCCAAATGCGCTCATTGGGCTTGGCATAGCCATCGGCGCGGGCGCTGCGTTCAATAATCGCGTCTTTGCCATCGGCCAATGCGCGTCCCAGCTCTTCGTTTTGGGCCTGCTGGGCGCTGAGCTGTTCGCGCACCGCGGCGAGTTCCTGCTGTTTGGAGCCGATGGTGATCTGGCACTGGATCAAAGTAAAAAACAAAGAACAAAACAGTGCCGCCACAGCCAAGGGAAGCAAACGCCGCGCAATGCTTTTGTGTTGGTTCATGCGGCAGCGCCTCCTTCCGGGCAGGTATCAAAATGCCGTTGTGTGCAAACCATTGTACCGCCTGCCCGCACAAGATGGTCTTATGCAGGCATACTTAAATACAGTTTAATTATATAATATTGTGCGCTTGTTTTGCAACACATTTTTCGGCTTTTTTCCGCTTTTCTTGCATGAATCTTGTGCGTTGCGCCGCCGGGCGTGCCGAATCTTTCTGATCCGGGCCAGCAGCCACTGTTTGAACGGGTGTACCGCATAGTCCGCCGCAAAGCGCAGCGGCCAGACCAGAACAAACACCGTGCCGCGCAGCGCCCTGTGCACCGCGTGGGAAACGCACCACCGCCAGCACAGTGCCCCCAGCCCCATGGCGGCGGCCATATACCAGCGCGCCGCCCCGGTAGCCGAAGCCCCCGCCGCGAAGCCGCAGCAGACAAAAGCTGCGGCAGCAAAGGCCAGCACATCCCACACAAAGCAGCGCACCGGGCCGCTGCCAAAGGCAAGGGTTGCCCCATCCCGTACAGCGCCAAGCAGCAGGCCCGCCCCAAGACAAAGCAGCACATCGCCCAGCACTGCCCACAACGGCGGCGATGGCACCATCAACGCAGCAGGCAGGCCAGCAGCCCACCGCTCTGTTTTTTGCTCTGCTGGTTCTCGGTATACTGCAAATATTCGATCTGGCCGGAGATATGCACTTCCCCCGTGCGAACCGAAAGCTCGCTGACCTGCATTCCTTGCCCACCGATGGTCAGATCCCCCAGCGGAGTTTGCAGCGTTGCGCCCAGTTCATCACAGCTCACAATACGGGTCACACCGGTCACCGTCAGCCGGGCGCGGTTTTCCAGCGTCAGGGCATGGGCGCGCGGCGGAGCAGGCGGATCGGATTGCTGGGGGGCATGTTCCCCAATCGGGTGCGGGCTGGTCAGTTCTGGCATGGCGGTTTCCTCCGGCAGCAGTTGTTGCTTACCCTATACCATATGCCGCACACCGCGCGGTTAGAACTCCCCCGCCCTGGTTTTTCTCAGCCTTCCAGGATCTCAAACAGCTCGCGGGCAACATCCTTGCCCTTGGGTTCATCAATAGAAAGCACCCGCACCTTGACGGGGCGGTTGCCGAAGGTAATCTCGATCACATCGCCGATTTTTACGGCATAGCTTGCTTTGGCGGGTTTGCCGTTCACGATCACACGGCCCGCATCGGCCACATCATTGGCCAAGGTGCGGCGCTTGATCAGGCGGCTGACTTTCAGGTATTTATCCAGTCTCATGGTTCATCCTCATCTCTATGGCAGCAGTACTCCAGCCACCAGGCGGGAATCATGCGGCGCTGCCTATATCATAAAAGCCCGCCGCGTTTGGGTGCGGCGGGCTTTTTCATTCAGAGCGTATCTGACGCCTGAACAGATTACTGTACAGCGTCCTTCAGTGCCTTGCCAGCCTTGAATGCGGGCAGCTTGGAAGCAGCAATGGTCATGGGCTCTTTGGTCTGCGGGTTGCGGCCCTGGCGTTCCGGGCGCTCACGGACTTCAAAGGTGCCAAAGCCAACCAGCGAAACTTTGCCGCCGTTCTTCAGCTCTTCGGTGATAGCAGCCAGTGCTGCGTTGACAGCCTTTTCGGCGTCTTTCTTGCTCATGCCAGCTTCAGCGGCAACAGATGCGATCAGTTCAACTTTGGTCATTTGTTATATACCTCCAAATTAAATAAATTGCGTTTTTTTGCCTTTTCAGGCTACCGGCCCGGCTGCTGTGCAAAATGCCTCGTTGGCTTTTTGCAGCGCCTGTTCGGGGTCTACCCCTGCCTGCCGGGCCAGATTGGCGGCGGCAAACAACAGTTCGCCCACAGCCTGTTCTGCCTGCGCGCTGGCGGGCTGCGCCGTTTGCAGGTTCTCCGCCGCGTCTGCCAAGGCTGCAGCATCGGCCCCCTGCAGGGCTGCGCCATGGCGTGCGGCGCGCTTTTGCAGCTTGGCCGCGCGCATCAGCGCGGGCATGGCACGGGGCACACTTTCCAGGTCATCGGCCAGGGTGCGACGGCCCTTTTCTTTATTTTTGAGCGCATCCCAGTCCGTTATACCTTCGTAACCTGGTTGGGTGCCAAAAATATTTGGGTTCCGCTCAATCAGCTTTTGGCATACGCCATCGCAGACCTGTTCCCAGGTAAAGCGGCCGTTTTCCTGTTCCATGCAGGTATGGAAAGCAACCTGCATCAGCACATCGCCCAGCTCTTCACACATCAGCACCGGGTCATCCAGGTCCAATGCGTCCACAGCCTCATACGCTTCTTCCAGGAAGTTCATCCGAATCGATGTATGGGTCTGAACTTTATCCCACGGACAGCCGTTGACCGGATCCCGCAAAAGGGTGATAATGCGGACAAGATCATCTGCCATGTACGGGCGGTTGTGCGGATATTCCATGCATGCTGCAATGCTGCCTGCCCAGGATGTACCAGGGTCCGCCTGAAAAAACAACAGGCAACATCATACCTCTCATTCTACCGTTTTGTCAAGGAAACAATACAAGTTGCTGTTTGACAGCCAAGTTACCTGTTTACAGCTGTGCGCCGCAATGGTTGCAGAACAGTGCGTCTACATCCACATCTGCATGGCAGACGGGGCACTCTTTGGTCTCACCGCGCGGGCGGTCAGCCGCATCGGCCAGAGCCTGCTCCTCCTCGGGGGTCAGGCCGGCGGGGTCATCGTGGTAGGTGGTGGGATCGTTGGGGTCCTCAGCCTCCTGCTCAGCCTCGGCAGCTTCAGCGGCAGCGGCCTCATCGGGGGTCATGCGGGCCTTGATTTCCTCAATCGCCTTTTCGATTTCGGCAATATTCTCGATATATTTATCCACCAGGGGCTGGTTTTCCTCGTCTGCCTTATGCAGGCTGTAAACCAGTGCGCCCAGCTGGCGCTGTGCCTTGGCCAGGCGGTTCTGCTGGGATGCCAGATCCAGCTGGTTCTTGCCCTTATCTGCAATATCCATGGCTGCCTTGTAAGCGGTATCCACAAACTGCATGCTCTGTTCTTTGATCTTATTGATATCCAGTTCAAACATAATGTAACACCTCGTTATCATCTGGCCCCGGCAGGGCACTGCGCCACAGTTGCGCAGCCCGGCCGGGTGGAATGAAAAGCCGTAAAAATTTATTACTTTCGATTTCACGGCTTTTCCCTGTAAGGCTTATTATACCGTATCATTGCCTGGTTTTCAATCTTGTGGCGCAAAGAATTATGTCCAAATCGTAAACATTTGGACGTAACAGGAAGTTTTATTGGTTTTTGGCTCCAATGAACTCCCGCAGCATGCTTTTCTGTGGGATCAGCGCGGCATTAATGGGTACAAAATGCGCAAACCGGCTGCGCAGGTCTGCCATGCGGCCCGCATTGGCGCTGGCCGTCAGCTGGTCAATATAATATTCCCAAATCCCCACCTCGCAGCTGAACGAAGTATCCAGCACAAGGTTCGCCCGATTCTTGAACGTCTTGATATACTGGTCCTCTGCCTTACAGACATGGGGCCACAGGCCGATGGTAAAATCGGCATCATGCCCGCGGAACCGCCAGTCCCGCGTAATGCGGCGGGCAAGGCGAACATCGCGGGTGGCGATCAGCCGCGCACCGTCCGGTCCGGCATATTCTTCCCGCAGGCTGGCGTAAATATTCAGCACAGCATCCTGCGGCAAAGTCTCGGTCAGGATGGGGTTAAAGGCGTGCAGTCCCTCCACAACCACCACACCGTCGGTGCAGTCGATGTGCTGGGTCTGCGGGGCGGGCAGCTGGGTCATAAAATCAAAGATCGGCGCATCGCACACGCCGGTCTGGGCCAGCTGCTGCAGGCAGTGCTGCACCAGCGGGATATCCAGCGCTTCCACGCATTCGTAATCATCCCGGCCATCCGGCTGTTTGGGGTAGCGGCCCTCGCCCACAAAAAAGTCGTCCAGGCTCAATACCCGGCTGCGCACGCCTTTGCTGCGCATGGCGGCGGCCAACTTGTTGGCGCTGGTGGTTTTGCCCGCAGCGGAAGGCCCCGTCAGCATGACAATACGGCGGCCGGATGCCAGAACATAGGCCGCGGCGGCATCAATGCGGCTCTGGTACTGCTGTTCGCTCAGCTGCACCAAATCAGCCGGGTTGTGCGCGGCAAGGTTGAGCAGCTCACACCCCACCATGCGCTTGGGGGCGCGCGGATTCACCACAGCTGGGATATTGGTCATAGAACTGTTTCACTCCTTCCTTGCGTGCAAGGATCGTGTCAAAACGGTCGATATATTCTGTCGGGTACTTATAATTAAAGATACGCTCGATCTTGCCGTGACGTGCACCGGGGGCCACCAGCTTTGTAGAACCGCCCGCACCGGCAGAAAGAATGGTGTGGACTTCCTCCATGATATAGATATTATACAGGCACTCGTACCCCGGCTTGCACCAGCCCACGTTTTCCAGGTTTTGCAGGGTGCCTTTTTGGCGGTACAGGTAGTAGGGGCGGTAACCGGCTTTTTCCAGCAGCTCGCAGCTTTCCACCATAGCGGCCACATCGGCATAATCCGCAGCGCGGTGCTCCACCACCAGGTTGGACGCCCGTTTCAGCGTGAGGGTATGCACGGTGATATTTTCCGGGTCCAAGTCAATAGCCGTCTGCAGGCTATGGCGGAAGCCTTCCACCGTATCCCCCGGCAGACCCGCGATCAAGTCCATGTTGATGTTATCATGCCCCACGCGGCGGGCGGTCCGGTAACAATCCAGGATATCCTGCGCCGTGTGGCGGCGGCCAATGTTGCGCAGCACTTCATCCGAGAATGTCTGCGGGTTGATGGAAATGCGGGTTGCACCGTATTCTTTGATGATGCGCAGTTTTTCTTCGTCGGTACAGTCAGGGCGGCCCGCTTCCACGGTAAACTCTTCCAGGGCGGGCAGGTCAAACTGCTCGGCCATGGTGCCCATCAGCTGGCGCAGCTGCTGCGCGTTGACGCTGGTGGGGGTGCCGCCGCCGATATACAGCGTTTTGATGCTGAGGTGTGCGGCATCCGCAGCGGCGCGGGTAGCGGCAAGCTCCTTGCACAGGCAGTCCACGTAGGGGGCCACCAGCGCACGGCTGGATTTATCCCCCACCGTGCGGGAAACAAAGCTGCAATAGCTGCAGCGGGACGGGCAGAACGGAATGCCCGCGTACACACTGCAATCCATCGGCTGGGCGCGCTCCAGCACCGGGCGCTGCAGGTCCGCAATACTTTTGGCCATGGCAAAACGGCGCGGCGTGCAGTCAAAATGCTGCAAAAAGCGCTGTTCGATTTCTTCTTCGGTTTTGCCCTCGGCGCGCAGGTCATGGATGATGCGCACTGGGCGCACGCCGGTCATCATGCCCCAGGGCGGGCGGATACCGGTAACGCCGCACAGCATGGTGTACAGCATGCGGCACAGAGCATACTCCTGCGTGCGGGCATCCCCCTGGGGCGGGCGCTGCTGCACCCAGGTAGTTGTGCCGTTCTGCCGCACCAGAACCAGCAGCAGATGCCTGTGAGCCACAGCCAGCACAAGGTCTGCGGTATCGTCCGGCAGGGTCTGGCTCAGCTCCGCCGCCGGGTAAAAGATGCGTGCGGTATGCTCGGCCTCATACCCAGCTGCCGCACCGCGCAATACAATTTGCATAAGAACCCCCGAATTGGAGGGAGGAGTTAGCGCGGAGCCGAGCCTGTTGTAATCCCGCTTATGCCAATACTGCCAAAACAGTACCCGGCGCATTGCAGGTATACCACAAACTTTTAGGCCGCCGCTTAACTCCTAACTCCTCCCTCCTAACTCCTACCTATCTTCCTAATTCCTACCTATCTTAAAATACTTCCCCCATCAGATATGGGTTGGACCGGCGTTCCTGGCCAAGGGTGGTAAAGCTTTCATGGCCGGGGTAGACGGTGGTTTCATCCGGCAGGGGCAGATCCGCCACCAGAGCAAGGCTACTCTGCATATCGGCTGCGCTGCCGCCGGGCAGGTCCACACGGCCGCAGCTGCCCGCAAACAGGGTATCGCCGCTGAACAGCCGGTCGCCGCAGGCGATGACCACACCGCCGGGGGTGTGGCCCGGTGTGTGCCAGATGCGGAACGCCAGCTCATCCACCTGATACTCACTGTTGCCCGCAGGCCACGGGGCATCGATCAGATCCGGAGTCAGCGGATACATCTGGTCGCCTTTGGCATCGGCCAGGTCCATATGCACCTTGGCGCCGGTGGCTTTTTTCAGGGCCGCCACACTGCCCACATGGTCATAATGGCCGTGGGTGAGGAAAATCTCCGTCAGGGTTGCGTTATTCTCTTTCAGCTGAGCCAGATAGGTTTCGGCCTCGGCAGCGGGGTCCACCACAACGGCATGCCCGGCGGCGGTGATCAGCAAAAAGGTATTAGTATACAGCGGCCAAACGCCATGGATATGGATCAATTTCATGGTTGTGCTCCTTTACTTCCACTCATCGGTATCAATGATGATGGTCACCGGACCATCGTTGACAAGGCTGACCTGCATATCGGCCCCAAACTCGCCATGCTGAACGTCTTTCAGTCCCTGGGTGTTCATCAGCTCCTGCAAAAAGGCATCATAAGCGCTTTTGGCGGTCTCCCCTTTTGCGGCATGGATAAAGCTGGGCCGTTTGCCGCGGGAGGTATCGCCATACAGGGTAAAGTTGCTGACGACAAGAGCCGAATAGCCAAGTTCCACCGCGCTGCGGTTCAACTTGCCCTCATCATCAGCAAAAATGCGCAGCCCGGCGCATTTGGCTGCCAGCTTGGGGATAATGGCGGGGTCGTCTCCATCCTTTACCCCAAGCAAAATCATCAGTCCCGGCCCGATGGTGCGGGGATTGCCACCGTTGACCACAACGGACGCCGAGGAAACACGCTGAAGCACAGCACGCATAACACAGTTCTCCTTATTCAGTCAGTATGGCACACCCGGTTAAACCGCAGGCACCATAAAATAGCAGGAATCCGCTACAAAGAAATTCAGCGAATCATCGCCCGCAAACACCGCCTGCCAGTTTTCCCATGTTGCGCCGTCGGTTGTCACATACACGGCGGTGGGGTCATACTGCCCGGCGGCAAGCCGGGCAGCGGTATCGGCGCGGCTGGCTTCCGCCGCTGGGTGGCTGCCGGACACAGCAATATCCAGATTGGTTGCCAGCCCCTGCTTGCCCGCCAGAATGGCCAGCAGGCGCAGGCGGTCCTCCCGCACTTCCCCGGCGGCAAGCAGCTGGGTGTGGCCAGCGCCAAGGCTGGCGGTCTGGTCGTTGTTTACCACTGTGGCGTTGATGGGGTCGGCGAACTTCTGCCGCTTTTGCTGGGCGGCGGCGCTCAAATCAAACGCCTGAACGCCGACAAACAGCGCCAACACCAGCACCGCATACCGGCCGGGCAGGCGGTCCCGCAGGGTATACACGGCATACACCACCATGCAGGCCGCTACCAGATAGAACATCCGCCCGCTGGAGCGGAAGATGCCGCACAGCTCCAACAGCTTTGCAGGCAGCGGCAGCTCAATGCCGGTGTTGCCCCAGTAAATTTTGTTGCTGACGGCAAACAGCGTTAAAAACACACAGGCCGCAAACACCGGCCCGTTGCGGTGCCACCAGGTTTTGGTGTTCTGGGGGCAGCGCACCGCCCGGCGCAGGCTGAACAACAGCGCCGCCGTGATCAGCGCCAGCACACCAAGCCCCAGGTAATTGAAGCCATCATACTGGCCGGGCTGCTGCGGCATTACCTGGTACAGCCGGGACCAAGTGTAGCCCCCGCGGGAGGTTGGGTTGATGAGTGCATTCAGGTTCATGGAATAATCGCCATAGCCGGAGCGAGATGCCCCGGTGCCGGAGCCGATGGCCCCGCACAAAACGCCGCCCACCACAGCCGCTGCCAAACTTGCCGCAAACTGCAGCGCCGCGCGGCCCCAGGCCTTTTTCTGGCGGCCCAGTTCCACGGCGGCCAGCAGGGCACACATCATGACCAGCGGCAGAAAGTACGGGTGGATGCCCACCGCCAAAAAGGCCAGCACCGGCATGGCCCAGGGGAATTTGGCCGTGCCGCTGTGCAGGTTTTGACGGTATTCCAGAAAGGCATACAGCGCCAGCAAAAACAGCCACTGGCTGGCCAGCGCGGTATGGCGGAACGCGCGCTCCCACAAGGTAGGCAGCATAACAAACAGCAGACCGCCCAGTGTGGAAAACACCAGCGCTTCCGCGCCAGTTTTTGCCTGCCCGCGGGCGCACAGAAGCGCACCGGCTGCCCCCTGCATGGCAAAGCAGAACAGCGTGTACCACCCAAACCACTGAAAGGTGGAGGGCAGCACCCCGCGCAGCGCCTTGAAGAAGATGCTGGCCCAGGGGATGCTGTCGGTAAACGAAATGACGGTGCCATCCGGGGCGGCAATGGTATTCGCCAGGCCCAGCGGGAACGCCCAATGAGAGTTGCGGAACAACACCCAGCCCGCATAATGCTGCTGAATGTCCCACTCATCATAGCCGTTCAAGATCCAGGCATCATAGGTTGGGTGCAGGGTGGATGTGCCATACAGCAGGAAAAATACCACCATGCCCGCCGCCGCGCCCAAAAGCGCCGCCAGCCACCGCCGTTTTGTGTTTTGATTCATGTGTTTTATGGGCTGTGCAGTGATAGGTCAATTTTGATTTAACCCCAGGCAGCGGGCGCGCAATATGCGTTCCCACGGGGTTTCTGCACACTTTCTATTTTATTTCTTATTTTTTATGTCTGATATATCAGAGTTTTTTCGGTTCCTTTTTTTGCAAAAAAGGATTAAAAAGTCCCCCGTATAAAAGTTTTAGTTGCGGGTAACCGTCAAAACGTCTTTGACTTTTTTCAGGCGTGCCACAACATTGTTCAGGTGCACGGTGTTCATAATGCCCACCGTCAGGGACATGCGTGCGCGGCCCTGGTCTGCCGCGCGGGCGGAAAGTGAATAGATCGGCACACGCATATCGCCCAGCGCCAGCGCAACGTCCGAAAGCAGGTTGGCGCGGTCCATGCAGTCCAGCTCCAGCGTTGCCTTGTAGTCCTCTTTGGCATCATCCGCCCAATAGGCTTTCATCCAGCGGGCGGCATTTTCCGGGTCCTTCATACTCTGCTGCACATTGGCGCAGTCCCGCTTGTGGATGGACACGCCAAACCCACGGGTGACAAAACCGATGATGTCATCCCCCGGCAGCGGCGAACAACACTTGGCAAACTTGATGGGGCAGTTGTCAATACCTTCCACCACAACGCCGTCCGAAGAATGAACACGCTTGATATCCACCGTGGGCAGCGGCTTGGGTTCCGTTGCTTTCAGGCGGGTGTACTCTTCCTTCAGCTTGGGCAGGATGCGCGCCAGCTGCAAACCGCCATAGCCGATGGCCGCATACATTTCATCCACCGAGTTACAGTGGTTGCGGCGCGCCAGGTTGGACATGAACTCGTCATACTGCTCCGGCGGGATCACCATCAGGTTGCGGCGCAGCTCTTTTTCAAAGGCATCCTTGCCCTCGGCAATGTTTTCGTCCCGGCGCTCTTTTTTGAACCAGTTGCGGATCTTGTTCTTTGCTTCGCTGGTTTTTACAATGTTCAGCCAGTCGCGGGAGGGACCACGGTTTTCCGGGCCGGTGATGATTTCAATGATTTCGCCGGTAACGACCTGATGGTCAATGGGCACAATGCGGTTGTTTACCTTGGCGCCGATCATCCGGTTTCCCACGGCGGAATGGATGGCGTAAGCAAAGTCGATGACGGTTGCGCCGGCCGGCAGGTTGATCACATCGCCGCGTGGGGTAAAGGCAAACACTTCTTCCGGCAGCAGATCAGACTTGATATCGCTGAGCAGGTCAGTGGCATCAATGCTGGAACGCTGGCTTTCCAACAGCTGGCGCACCCAAGCCAGGCGTTCGTCCAGCCTATCACTGCTGGCGGCGGTAATGCCGGCCTTATACTTCCAGTGGGCAGCAATGCCGTATTCCGCGTTGCGGTCCATCTCGCGGGTACGGATCTGCACCTCAAAGGGGATGGCTTCGCGGCCAATCACGGTGGTGTGCAGGCTCTGGTAGCCGTTGGGTTTGGGGGTGGAGATATAATCCTTGAAGCGGTTGGGCAGCGGGTGGTACATATCATGGATCAGGCCCAGCGCGGTATAACATTCCGCCACCGTATCAATAATGATGCGGACAGCATAAATATCATAAATCTCCTCAAAGTCCTTGTTCTGCATATACATCTTGCGGTAAATGCCGTAGATGCTCTTGACACGGTGGCGGATGGTTGCTCCGTGGATGCCGTTCTGTTCCAGGTGTTCCTGGATGGTGGCGCAGATATCGTTGAGGAAGTCATCCCCATGCTTGTTCAGCAGGGAGCGGATCATGTTATAGCCCACAGGATCCAGGTATTGCAGGCTGCGGTCCTCCAGTTCCTCCTTGATGTTGGAAATGCCAAGGCGGTGGGCAATGGGGGCATAAACCTCCATGGTTTCCAGGGCTTTATCGCGGCGTTTCTGCTCCGGCCAGGCATCGCCGGTACGCATATTGTGCAGGCGGTCACACAGCTTTATAATCATCACGCGGACATCCTGGCTCATGGCAAGCAGCATTTTGCGCAGGTTTTCCGCTTTGCGGTCCTCGACATTCGAGAACTTGATCTGGGTCAGCTTGGTAACACCATCCACCAGCAGGGCAACCTCGCTGCCAAACTTCTGTCGGATCTCGTCAATGGTCACGGGGGTATCCTCGGCCACATCGTGCATCAGGGCTGCGGCAACGCTTTCGCTATCCATGCCAAGTTCCACCAGCAGCTGTGCCACGCTGATTGGGTGGCAGATATACGGTTCGCCGCTGCGGCGGAACTGGGTGGCATGCGCCGCGCTGGCCAGCTGATAAGCACGGTCAATCATGTCAAAATCATAGGCACGGCCGCTGGCGATCAGATCATGGCGCAGTGCTTCATAAGTAGTGGGCATGGGCACCGGCTGCTTTTGCGCCTGGGCTGCCTGTTCTGCAGCATTCTTTTTGACTTCTTCTGGCATTCTATCATCCCCATTTCAAGTATCGCACAATCATAAAAAAGTCCCATTTCTGCGGCAGTTCCCTCCTGCCGCGGGGGCATTTTTCATTTTGCCTTATCCTTCCCCTTCCGCCAGTCTGCGCAGGACCGGCGCGGAGGAGAGGTCTTTTTTGCCGGTCACTTCCACCGGCTGGTAGCGGCTGCCGCGGCGCTCGATCAAACCAAGCTGTTCCAGCGCCGTCAGGCTGGCCAGGGTCTTGCCGGTGTTTTCCGGCCCTGCGGTTGCAAACAGCGGCTGCAGATCATCCGCAAACACATTGCCGGTGCGCACCATGCGATACACGGCAGCGGTATCGGCACGGGTGGGCAGGCAGGCCAACCGCTCGTCATCTGGCAGGGCCGTTCCGCTCAGGAAAGCATCAAACCGTGCGGCCTGCTCCGCCGGGGCATTGCCCAAACCGGCCGGGCGCATGGCGCAGCAATGGCAGGACACCATCGGCCCGCCGCGCCCCTGGAAGATGCTGACTTCCACCGCGGCATCCACAGCTGTACCCATGCGGTAGGGCAGGTCGTCCGGGGCGGTGCCGAACAGTGAGACAAAGCAGGCCGCCCCGCCCTGGCGCAGGCGAATGCGGCAATGCCGCCCCTCATTGCCCAGGGGCCAGATGCCATCCACCGCGGCGTTTTGCAGCAGGAACACCGGAACCGGATTGCCGCTGCCAAAGGGAGCCAGGCGGCTGAGTTCCTGTACGGTAGGCACCGTCAATTCCGCAATATCGGCCACGGCATCCAACTTGAGCGGCAGCGGCTTGGGCACCGGGTATTCTTTAGCGGCCCAATCGTTGATGGCTTTGCGGAACGCGCCGATCTTTTCTTCTTCAATGGTCAGGCCCGCCGCAGCGGAATGCCCGCCAAAGCGCAGCAGCAGCGGTGCGCAAGCGCACAAAGCGGCGTGCAGGTTAAAGCTGGTGGGGGCGCGCCCACTGCCGCGGCCCTCGCCGTTTTCAGTCGAAATAACAATGGAGGGGCGGCCGTATTTTTCCATCAGGCGGGTTGCCACAATGCCGATTACACCGGGGTGCCAACCTTCGCCTGATACCACGATTACACGGTCCAGAACACGGGCAGGGTCTGCGCTCAGTTTTTCCAGTGCAGCGGCAGCGATCTGCTGTTCCGCCTGCTGACGGCTGGTGTTGATCTCCGAAAGGCGTGCCGCAATGCCTGCGGCCTGCTCCTCGTTTTCGCACAGCAGCAGCTTCAGGGCAACAGCGGCGGTATCCATGCGGCCCGCGGCGTTCAGGCGGGGTGCCAGCCCATAGCTGACGGTTTCCGCCGTGACAGGGCGGTCTGCATAGCCTGCGTTTTCCAGCAGGGCCTGCAAACCGGGGCGCAGGGTATCCTGCAAGGTGGCAAGGCCCTCTTTTACAATGGTGCGGTTCTCCCCCACCAGCGGCATTACGTCCGCAATGGTGCCAAGGGCGGCAAGTTCGCCAAATGGTTCCAGCAGTTCAGCGGGGTCCTCACAGCCTTCCAGCGCAGCGCACAGCTTGAACGCCACACCGGCACCGCACAGATCCTTGAAGGGACTTGTGTCGTCCTTCCGCTTGGGGTCCACAACGGCAACGGCTTTGGGCAGCTGCTGGGCGGGCAGGTGGTGGTCGGTAATCACCAGCTCAATGCCCAACTCTGCGGCCAGGTCAGCTTCCTCAATGGCGGAAATGCCGTTATCCACTGTCACAATCAGCTTATAGCCTTTATCTGCCAGCTTTTGCAGGGTTTCACGGTTCAGGCCGTAGCCGCCGCCCTCGCGGGTGGGCAGTTTGCAGCGCACCTGCGCGCCAAGGTTGGTCAGGCATTCATACAGGATGGCCGTAGCGGAAACGCCGTCCACATCATAATCGCCAAAGATCACAATGGTTTCACCGTTTTCAATCGCCTGCTGGATGCGGGCAACGGCTTTGTCCATATCTTTCAGCAGGAACGGGTCGCTCAGCGGCGGTTCCTCTTCCAGCAATGCGGCGGCAGCCTGCGGCTGGGCAATACCGCGGCAGGCCAGCACCCTGGCCAGCAGCGGGCCATAACCGGCGGCCAGAAGCGCACTTTCCCCTGCGGTATCGGCGTTTTTCAGCTGCCAGGCACGATAGTTCATAATTGTCTTGCTCCTGTTCCTTTATGGCAACACCGCACAATTCCCGCCTTGCGGCTTAAGCACCGCTCCGGCAGCTGCGGCACGGCATCTGCGTTGCCAAAATGCTCGATAATGTCGGGTTGCGGTACCCGCATCGTGCTTCGGGGGCAAAAGCCCCTCGCACTCTGCGACCGCTGCCCCTGCTTCGGTTCGCTGTTTCCGCCACTGGCGGCGCTCACCTTTGCAGCATCCAGTATTATCTGCGCTTTTGGCTTGGCATCTGCCGCACCTCGCTCGCCGTATCGGCACTTAGAATTATGCGGTATTGCCTTATCTACTTTCACCGGTTTTATTTTGCACCAAAATCTGCTGCAAAGTCATGGGTCAGGCCGTCCTGGTTCAGCATGGCTTCCAGCGTATCGATTTCGGTGGAAACATCCATGCTAACATCCTGCAAAAGGGTATCGTACAGCTTTTCATATGCCGTATTCAGGGTGTGCAGGATACCCACGATATCGCGCCGGATTTCCTGCGCGTTCTGGGTAGCGCTTTCGCCCAACCCCAGCGCGGTGTTCAGCAGCTTGCGGGTAGTGGGCATATAATATTCGCGGTAGCGGCGCACCCGCGGCAGCTGTTCCGGGTGGTTATGCACAAACCCCATGATCGCCGCGCAGGTTTTGCGCATCTGCACCAGCTCTTCATCTGCCTGGTCCCCCAGGCGGCCCTGGCAGGTTTTGAGGTAGTTCAAAAAGTCTGCCCCATCGCGGCGGAACAGCTCTTCATCGGTCAGCGCGGGCTGAGCTGCTTTGGGCTGCACCGGTGCCGCGGCGGGCGCAGGGTGGTACATCGTTTCGTCCAGGTACAGCGTTGTTTCTGCCTCATTCATGCAGGCGTTGGGGTAATGGCCTTTGGCCAAAGCATTCCGCAGGTCTTTGCGCACCTTATCGGCGCGCACCACGCTGCTGCGGGTCAGCTCCGGCAGCTCCACCGTAAAGCCGTGCATGCTGCGCAGGTAGCGGCGCAGACGGCCAAAATAGTTTGCTGCGTGGCAGCCTGCGTACCCCATGACAAAAAATCCCAGCGTGCAGGCGGTAAACGTCGGAGCCAGAATATTGAACACCGGCATTGCGCTCCACAAGCTTGCATCATTGGGTGCCACACCGGCAAGGATGGCCATAACCAGCGCAGCAATGGCAAAGCAGCCGCCGAACACCCAGCCCAGCACGCCCATGGTCATCCAGCCGCCGTAATGCCCGGCCAGGCTGTTATCCAGCTTACGGCGGTAGGCAATAAAGCTGTTCTGTTCCGGCCTTTGCGCGGCCCGGTTCAGGGAATCCCCCACACTGTCCAGTGCGCCGGCAATACCGGAAAGCACCGTGGAACTGATGCCCAGCCCAAAGTTGACGGCACCATCCACCAGGTCATTCAGATCCTGCTGGCGGCGGTCACTTTTTTTATCATACGGGTGATTGTTGGGCATAGCGGTTCCTCTTTCTCTTCTCACTCTTTACGTTTCTTCACACGTTTCGTTATTTCAACATCTTGCCAGGCTTTGCAGTTCAGGCTTTATCCGGGGCGTACTGCTGCATCAGGGCAGCGGCGCAGCGCACACCGTCTACGGCGGCGGTCATAATGCCGCCTGCGTAACCGGCACCCTCGCCGCAGGGGTAAAGTCCCGTCAGGCCGGTGCACTGGAAGTTATCCCCGCGCAGCAGGCGCACCGGGCTGGAAGTCCGGGTTTCCAGCCCCGTCAGCACGGCATCCGGTGCCTGGTAAGCCCGCAGCTTGCGGCCAAAGGCGGTAATGCCATCCCGCAGGTCGGCGGCCAGTTCCCCCGGCAGCAGGCTGCCAAGGTCGCAGGGGGTCACGCCGCGGGGGTAGGTAGGCTGCACCGCCCCCAGCTCCAGTTTGCCGCGGCCTGCCAGAAAGCTGCCGACCGTTTCTGCCGGGGCAAGGTATCCCCCGCCGCCCGCACGGTAAGCGGCCTGTTCCAACTGGCGCTGAAATGCGACCGCCTTGACCGGGTCGTTATCAAAATCGCGGCCATCCACGCTGACCACCACGGCGGCATTGGCGTTGCGGCCATCGCGGGCATGGTAGCTCATTCCGTTGGTCACCACGCCGCCATCCTCGCTGGCGGCGGCGCACACCTGACCGCCGGGGCACATGCAGAAGGTGTACACGCACCGCTGGCCCACATGCTGGCTAAGCTGATATTCGCCCCGCGGCAGGGCCGGGTTCCCGGCAGCACCGTGGTAAAGGCTCTTTTCAATTTCTGTTTGCAGATGTTCCGCGCGGAATCCCACCGAAAACGGTTTGCATTCCAGCGGCAGGCCCATGGTATGCAGCACGGCAAAGGTATCCCGCGCGCTGTGGCCCACCGCCAGGATCAGCTGGTCGCAGAGGATGCTGCCCGCCGTGGTAGTAATGCCGCACAGCGCGCCGCCGCTGGTCTGCAGGCCGGTCAGCGCCGTGTTAAAGTGTACTTCCCCGCCAAGGTTTTCGATCTCAGTGCGGATGCTGGTAATAACGCCGCGCAGCAGGTCAGTGCCCACATGGGGCTTTTGCCGCCAGGCGATATCCGCCGGGGCGCCGTGCTTCAAAAAGGCGTCCGTCACAAAGCCGCACAAAGGATCCCCCACGCGGGTGGTCAGCTTGCCGTCCGAGAATGTTCCTGCGCCGCCCTCGCCAAACTGGATATTGGCGTTGGGGTCCAGCGCGCCGGTCTGCTCAAACTTTTGCACAGCGGCCACACGATCCGCCAGGGCCGGACCGCGCTCCAGCACAATGGGGCGGTAACCATTGCGGGCCAGCAGCAGGGCCGCAAACAGCCCCGCCGGGCCAAGGCCGACCACCACAGGGCGGTGTTTCAATGGTGTTTGACCAACCGGGAAGGTAAAATCCGGTTTGCGGGTGAAACAGACACAGGGCGAGGCCCCGGCCAAAGCCGATTCCTCACCCTCGTCATGGAGCGTGATGGCGATGGTATACACCAGCACAGGCGTGCCGTGCCGGGCATCCACCGAAAGTTTTGCCACGCCAGCCTGCGCCGGAGCGTTGCCCCGCAGGCGCAGCGTGCGGTAAGCCTGCCGGACAGCTTCCTGCTCCGGGTCCGGGCAGGAAAGCGGCAGGCGGATATTGCGTACAAGAATCATGGGCTGATGTTTTCCTTTGGTTGGCGGGCATCGGACAGGCCGGAACCCCGGCTGATGGATGCCCGGTTATTGTGAGCTTGCCTGGCACTGCACCGTATAGTTGCCGACTGCAAAAATGTGGCTGGACGACGGCACCTGAATGCTGGCCGCCACGGTTTGCTGGCCAACGGATACCGCCAGATTCTGGCAGTCTACCTGGGCCAGAATGCTGTCTGCCGAAAGTTCTTCCATCTCGCTCTTGGGGCCGTACAGCGTAACCTGATGGATCTGCGCCGTCAGCACTTCCAGGTCAATCGTACTGGGCACATTGACGGTGCGGATGTTGGTTACGGTAAAGGTACGGGAGGTCATATCGGTGGTATCAAACCGGATCGTTACAGCGGATACGCCATCCAGCGAAACCACACCGGCAGGCAGTTCAATGTTTTTCTGGTAGTCGCGGTCAAACGCAAACTCACGGCCAAGATCAAAAGCCGCAACGCTCAGTTCGGTCAGGGCGCCGACCGTCTTGGCCGGGCCCGCCACATTCAGGGTAGGAATGCTGAGCGAATACTTCAGATAGGAAGTATCAAACCCGGACGGCGCGTTGATAAACACGATGGAAAGCGGCAGTTCCCGCACCTGATAGACTGTCAGGTTGATATCCGCCGTGTTGCTGTCCAGCGTGGTGTATTCCGGCGTTACAATATCGCCGTTTTCATCCCGCAGTTCCAGCGATGCTGTTGCCGACACGGAATCCGAAAGCGAGCCTTCGTGCGAAACAGGGGCCACCACCTCGCTGATTTTATCCAGCTCACTGGTCGGGCCGGTCAGAGTCACTTCGGTGGGGGTGGTGGCAATGCGGTTCAGGGTAAAGCCGTCGGCAATGGTAATGCCGCTGGTATCGGTGGTAACGGGCAGTGTTTTTTCGCCGACGGTATCAAACACAACATCCACCGTCTGCGGGCTGAGCACCGTCAGCTTGATGCCCACGTTGGTATAATCGGTGTTGGTGATGCGGGCCTCCAGCCGCAGGGTGGTTTTGCCCGCCCCCTGCACGCCGTTATAGACCGGGTAAACCATAATATCGGAGCTGGACAGCTTGCCGATCAAAGTACCGTTGCCGTCCGCCTGCACCTGCACGTTATCCACTGCCTGCTGGTCCACAATATCCAGCCCTTTGGAGGTATAAATGGTAGATTGGTAGCCATAATTCACGCTGACATCTTTGATGACAAAGGAACCCTGCGGATCCAGAAAGGTAGAAACCACCATCCAGACCAGCACTGCGGCCAGCACGGAAACAATTCCCAGGAAAAAGCGGTTATCCCAAATGGAACCATTCGCTTTACGCACCGGTTCAGCGGGCTGCGTTTGTTTTTGCATGCTTGCCAGCACCTCCTTTGTTCAGCAGCCGGTTCAACAGCGGCTGCTTTTGCGCTTCGGCTGTTTCCGGCGGAATAATTTCCTCCTGCAGCAGGTTAAACAGGTTCTGGCGGTCCAGGCGGCGGATCAGAACACCATTTTTGGCCAGGGAGATAATACCGGTTTCCTCACTGACCACCACCACGATGGCATCAGAATTTTCGCTCATGCCAAGACCCGCGCGGTGGCGGGTACCCATATCTTTGCCCATTTCCAGGTTGTTGGAAAGCGGCAGCACACACCCAGCGGCCACAATGCGGCCATCCCGGATCACAACAGCGCCGTCATGTAAAGGGGTACCCTCATAAAAGATGGTACCCAGCATTTCGGGGATCACATCCGCCGAAAGCGGTGTGCCGGTGCGGATGATCTCATCCAGGTTGTTCATGCGTTCCAGCACCATCAATGCGCCGGTGCGCGTATCGGAAAGCTGCTCGGCTGCATCGCAGATAGCCACCACGGCGCTCTGCCATGCGCCGCGCAGGGTGGGGTCCTGCCGGTGGGTGGTAAACAGCAGTTTGGTCCAGTTGGTGCTTTGGCCCATGTGTTCCAGCGTGCGGCGCAGTTCCGGCTGGAACAGTACAATAGCTGCAATAAAGCCGATTTGCATCACATTGGTCAGCACCCAGCGCACCGTGCGCAGCTGCATCACATCCGCCAGCGCATAAAACACCAGCAGCAGCAGCAAACCGCGCACCAGCTGCCCGGCACGGGATTTGCGCGCAAACAAAAAGATCTGATACATGGCCAAACTGACCACCGCAATATCGATCACATCACGCAGGCCAAACGTGCGCAGGTTGCTCAAAATGTCCTGGATCACATCAAAAAAGCCAAACATCGCGCAGGCAGCCCCCTTTCCTATCCATTGTTCTGCCGCAGTATCCGGCTGCGGCCCCGGCTGTTACCTTTTAGGGTGTATCTGAAAAGTCAAAAATTCAGTCTATTTCTACAAACGCAGCCAGATTTTGCGTTAAAAAGCCTTAAATCCTGCTTGTGTTTGCGAAATATCCGTCATTTTCTTTGGGCAATACCGCACAATTCCCGCCTAACGGCATAAGCACCGCTCCAGCGGCTGCGGCACTTAGAATTATGCGGTATTGCCTTTGTTTTCAGATACACTTTAGTATAACACAGTTTGCCCGCCATGCAAATGCGGCAGGGCAAAAAACTGTGCCCATTGTAGAGAAGTACCCGATATGAACGCATTGGCCATGCTGCGGCGAAGTGCAAATGATATAAGCCCCCGCCAGCAAAAAAAGTTATTGCCTTAAGGCAATACCGCATAATTCTAAGTGCCGATACGGCGAGCGAGGTGCGGC
>ERZ780198.1641-NODE-1641-length-19699-cov-3.040369_pt1 | contig 19699 bp, 16 predicted proteins | sample MGYA00510979_ERZ780198 | MGnify/ENA primary metagenome ERZ780198 (study PRJEB29588, sample SAMEA2158039) | human gut metagenome | biome: human gut; feature: human-associated habitat; material: faeces | place: Denmark | collected 2008/2010 ...
ATCTCGCGCGGCCACGCCACGCACGGGGAACGAATGGGGCGGGAACACATCAGCCGAAGCTTCTGCTCGCGCCAACACATCCGTTGGTTCGGATAGTAGAGCTTGGCAACGAGTGGTGATGCCGATGTTGCATGAGCAGCAAAGACCGATCCTTCACCTCCTTCCGCAATGAGTTTTCCCAGAACGATTCGTTTCCCCTCACCTGAAAACAGAACATCTCCGGTCGAGTACTTCCTGCCATTTCCGCAAAGTGTTTCATCCTGCCGCCTTACCTGATGGGAAAGAGTGTAGATGGACATAAATTAACACAATATACTGATATTTTATCAATTATATATGACGCGCAGGATTTCCGTTTTACAAAGCGGTCAATTGGGCCGTCTATTGTGTGATCCGTATGACAGAAATACCTTGTCAAATAAGGCTAAAAACACTCTCAAAGTGTACACTCTTTGTACACAGATTGGGGTCGTTTCATGAAATTGACCACTTCTCTATCAACAACAATAACCCTCTTCAAGTTGTTCACTTAAAGATTGTTATTGTTGGCGTACATGAAAGAATTCGAATCTGTTCGCTTTACGGCGCCAGAGTTTACTTGGTAGATTTCCGAATTGACCCTATCTGCGATATGAAGCTGCAGGGGAAACGAATTAAAGAGTATCGCCGAACGCTTCTCTGAAATTTGTTTTCACAGGAGCCTTGATTCCTCCCGGTTTTGGTTGGGCAATCTGGTTGTTGGATGGTGGGGCATAAGTACCTGTATGTTGGGCAATCATATTCTTCAATGTCTTATTCACAGAATGCTGTGAAGCAGCACTCAGTAATGAAAAATCCGGAGTCCATGTGTCGTCAGATTGTCGGGTAAAATGGCCGCGAACAAGGATGCCTCTCCCCACAAGACGAGAATCAAGCATAATGGTTTGAGCGATATCAGCTTCATGTACGATATCCACAAGGCGTTTTTCAGGAATAATTCCGATTTTACCGGGAAGGCCAATGGGATTGACTGTATAGCCTTTGAGTCTGGAGGAAGATATGTGTCTTAGCACATATTGAACAGTGGCTCCTCCCAGGGAATGCCCGACAAGGACAAAATGGTGTTTGGGGTATTTTCCCAAAAGTTCGCGAGTAACTCGTAAGGCTACAGTAAAGCGCCCCATGTGTTCCAGCTTCTCATCAGAAAAAATCATTTGCCCATCGTCCAGGGCGTCGGCAAGAGTCATGCTGCCTCTGAAGAGAATATAGACCGTATTCTCTATTTCAAGGTTACCGGGATTGGGGGAATTCAGAGAACTATTCGCCCTAGCCATCAAGGCATAGGTCAACCCTCCATCGTTCAGGTTCGGTTTTTCCAGAAGGAAATATCCCTTGTCTTGCAGACGAATTAAGTCATTGCCCCAGGCATTCGTATCCAGATAGACAAAGGAAGCCATTTCCGTCATATCGATCAATTCCTGCCGCTCCTTGTAAGGAAGAGTATGAAAGAGGGTCATGGAGTTCCAGGGAGATTTGTCTACCACTTCCTGTTCAAAAAGTTTGATAAAAACTCCAAAGACGATCAACATCATAGGAATGTACAGAAAAAATGCGACAAACGGTCCGAAGATCTTTGATATGATCTGGTAAGGCAGTTTTAAGAGCGTGAATGCGGTTGACCCGAAAAATTTGATTAATCGGGCAAATACAGCAAAAATACCCATAGCGTTCAATTATCTACTTCGTCCCTCTTGTTCCCGGCTAAGTTCCTTCTTTTCGAAACGTTCCTGCTTTTCTTCACAAAAGCGATCTTGTTGAAACCGTTCACGTTCCTTTTGGCGTTCCTTCTCAGCTTCCTCATGTTGTCTGGCTCTCTCTTTTTCACGGCATTCCTCCTGCCACTGACGATATTGCTCTTCCTTTGCCTCCTGAGTCTTACGTTGTTCCTCCTCCCATCTCTGTTGTTCCGTGTGGTCGTCTTCCCGGCCCTGGTTCATTTCCTTTCGATTTTCCATGCTCTCTTGCCGGGCTTTTTGCTCCATGGCTTTGGCACGATCCAGTTCCATTTGAGCTTCGTGTTCCTCCTGTTTGGCCTTTTCCACCTCATTATTCAGTTCTTCAAGCTTTTTCTGATGTTCTTCGAGGCGTTCGTTGAAGGGACGTCCATCATCCGGAAAATTATCCTGATGTGCATTGCGTTCAGATTCGAGATTTTTGCGTTTTTCTTCGCATTCACGTAAACGATCTTCTGCCTGTTCTCTCATTTTCATGGCGTCTGTTTATTTTCTTGTGAGATTGTTGCTAAAATAGGGGTTGGAGGAAGCTTTTCCAGAGAACATGTGATCGCTGTAATAAGTAAGGCGTTCCGCCAGAATGGGAGGAATACCCTGGACGAAAGTGAGCACAGCTTCGCGATTCAGGCGACGAACTTCGTCCGGATTGAGAAGGTTTCGTGTAATTTCCGAAAAGGATTCGCTTTCACTCTTATTTTTGACAAATTCCGTAAACTTGCCGCTTTGACTGTGAGAAACAGATTTGCTGGTTATGGTGGCCGCCCCCAGCATTTCGGAGATGTACTTGGCCGTTTCGTGATCGTTAATACCGAAAAACTGCTGAATCTTGGCATTTGCCAGAAAGGTAGGCCAGTCGTGTTCATACAGGGCTTTAAGCTGGGAAAGATCCTGCCATACCATCCAGATGCTCATGCCGTATCCGGCCAGCAGACTCACCGCCTGCTTCATCATGGGCAAAGAACCCAGCTGGGCCATTTCGTCCAGCATGAAGAGCACAGGACATCCGTCTGCCGGTTTCCGGCTGCTCCTGGTCATGGCGGACATGGCCATCGTGATCCACAGACGGATAAGGCGCGAGTAGCGTACCAGATACTGCGGAGGAATAATCATATAAATGGAAACTCCGCCTATGCTTTTGAGATCGGCCAGATCGTACGTTCCAATACCACCATCATTCATATCCCCCAGAGATTTGCAGGCCAGCCCCGAGTCCAGGAATTCCGTGTGCTTGAGGGCATTGGATATGATGCTCTTTAATTCTTCATTACCGGTAGAGAGAATTTCATTACCCGCACGACTCAGCAACTCTCCTACAGCAACCTTGTCCTGACACATGGAATCCAGAATGAAATTCCCAATGACGTGGAAAGGTTGAGCCAGTAACTCCCGTACTTCGGACAGATGACGCAAGCGGTGCGGGCCTTTACCGCAGATAACAGCAAGAATAAGTCCTCTGAGCAGGGTGCGAGCCTTGTCATCCCAGTGCGGATCCTTGGCGCCGGCATCGCGCACAATCATGGCATCGGCAATATTGGCGGCGATATCGCCCAATTCCGGATTTTGGGTGAGATAGGTAGACGTTGGTTTCCGATAGTCGACAAGGCTGTCAAGCGGGTTAATGCTGTCCGTTTCTTCCGTCATCACATGGAAAGGATCCAGACAAATGATTTCCTGACGGAACATTTTGCGGCGGAAGTCAGCCGTAATGGCGTAATTTTCCCCTTTCGGGTCAATGACCAGCACAGAGCCGGGATAGTGCAACAGATTCGGAACTACCAGACCTACGCCTTTGCCGGAACGCGTGGGGGCTACTGTAATGATATGACCATCTCCTGACCAACCCAAAAGCTGATTTTCATGTCCATTGCTGATCAGGCTGAACAAACCGGACATCAGTGACCCCATGGAAGCCTCATAGCCCTGACGTATGCCGGATACCAGTTTTTCAGGATTGACCAAACGTCCCAGCACCATACAACGATTGGCTGGTTCCCGTTCCACAAAGTCCCGTCGAATTCGGCTGTTGATAAAACAATCCGGCGAGTGTTGGAAATTGGGGAAAGTAAACAGGCCTTCCTCTGCCAAATCGTGGGCGCTCGCCCATCGGGCACTCCCGTAACAGTCTGTATTTTTATTGGCCATACATGTATTATTTGCTTTCCGTCACTCTCTTCTATGAAAGAATCCACAGAAGAGGATCTTCTACGCGCAAAGCCGGCTCCTTTGTGCTGATGCCGAAGAAAAGCTTTCGAGTGAATGCTTTGCAGGCTTCCATAATGTTCACATCAGCCGCTGCCAACCAACTTTCCATTTCACAACTCACCGTTTCCATTTCTTCCTGATCAAGCGAGCCCCGGTACGAACTATCGCGGCATACCAGACGTTCGGTTGTTTTCAGTCTCCAACGACCTGTGTAATTGATGTCCGGGCATGCTAATGCATCAAGTTTGGAAACGGCAACAGCCAGTGGTACTGCAGGACATGCACGCCCCAGCTTCAAGAGGAGACGATGGGGTTCCGTTCCGTTCAGAGGCGGCAAAACGATGTCGGTTGTTCCCAGTTCATTCCGCAGCGCTTCAACCTGCAAAGGATCCACAAGACAAACAATACCCGAAAGTGCTGTCATGAGGGCGGGAGAAAGCTTTTCTTCTGTGACTTCGGCAAATACGATCAGGCGTCCCTTGTCTGACTTTCCTTTACGAATCAGATACATGGAATTTTTGCTTGAGCCAGCATCTTGTTCCATAATCGTCCAGCCACATATCTCACTAAGCTTGCGAAGTTGATTGACCACAACGCGGATATAACTGCTTTTTCCTGAACCGGCTGTACCGGTAATGGCTATGATGAGCGGCTTGCCCTCTCTGTTAGCCGATATGCCCCCCTTACAAATCGGGCACGCACGGAATGACAGGATACGGTCGCAGATCTTGCAGGTACTTTTGTTATTTCTGGTGCATGAAATGCTTGAAGGCGTACCGCCAATTCCCAGATTTTGCAAAACGGAAGGGGCGGGAGGAGGCAATTTATCTCCGCAAGAAGGTTTGAAAAACAACAACTCCTTGTCGTTGATTTGCTTGTAACAATGTGGGCAATATAATTCGCCAGCCATATGTTTATTCCATGGAAAGAGATTTGCGATTGAAAATCAAATCGTAGTGAGAGTCTCCAGATACAAAGGGCATGAAGCAATTACCAGCTGCAACCATGTTATCCGGAATAGGGACTGATACCCGGGATTGTCCGGAGGCCTCAACTGCCAGAGCTTTCTTCCCATCCTGTCTGGAAAGAGGAAATACGCGACGAGCGCACCGTATCTCCATGGCAGGAATGCCTTTTTTGCTTTTTACTTCAAATACCCACCCTTGACCACGTTTAGCTATTCGGCAGTTCACCCTGTTCCCTCCGCCCGGAGCGGGAGAATACACGTTGCGCGGGGCAGACCAGCTTGAAGAGGACATACTCCCCACTTGCATGAAAACGGAAAAATAATAATCCTTGTCTTCCATGACGGGAATAATGAGCTCATGTGCCTGTTCGAAGCCGTTGCGTTTGCAAGTACGTATCTCATTGACATTCAAATCATCCGGATTCTCCGCGAATGATTTGTTTCCATAGGCCACGGTCACTTCGCTGCAGCCTTCCGGCCAGGTCCATTGGAGGTATATTCGGCCTGGATTTCTGCGCAGGCGAAGATTTTGCAATCCGCCGTGCCGACCTGTGCATATGAGAGCGGTATCGCCCTTGATTACCAGAGGAATGAGGAACTTTCCGCAGAGATTGATTTCGCGAAGTATGGTAACCTGGGCACCCTTGTCGGTTTCTCCGACTGTTTTGAAACGATTGGCTGTTACTATGCTGCCTGGGGCAATCGGCATTTTGTCGGAGATCATCCAGCGCACTTCATCAGCGCCGGAAGGCAGTTCCCAATGAATATGGATATCCGTTCCCAAACATTTGTAATTCCACTGGTCAGGCTCCAGTATCGGCGGGGGAAGTTGAGGCGTGCCGGAAGCACGGGCGGTTAATTCATGTCCGCTGCCACGCAATACCAGCAGATATCCGTACTGCCGGCCATTGGTCAATCCGGTATCATGAAAACTGTTACTGCCTCCATCGACCGGCAGGCGTGTGCCATCATTGATGGATTCAGGTTCTCCCCCTTCTTTTCGGATGAGAGCGGCAGACCATCCTGCCGGTAATGCGCACCATGTGAGCCGGGCTCTGCCATCCCCCATGGAAACATGAAAATCCGCCTCCGGCAGCACCATGCCCTTGCCGCCCGCGAGGCCCTTCAGAATGCGCTTGTTCACTACGGCAAAAACGGCATAGCCATATTCCACGCCAGGTTTTGCCAGCTTGTCCGTACAAGGGGAGGCCGCGCTGCCGCCAAGCGCTTCCCCATCATCCGGACCAACGGGAATCCCATTGCGTTTGCGACGCAGCATGTAATTGATCGGAGTACCGTTGGCATCCGGCAGGCGGTCAAGTTCATTTCCTTGATGGCGAGCCTTGATCCAGACGATTTCCAGCGCTTTTCCTGATGCCCGCACACTCTTGATGGACGGAGGTTCCAGCGTATCCAGCAATTTGACTGTTTTGGCTTTTCCCAGTTCATCCAGAAGCTTGCGGGCCGGCACATAATCCGGGAAGGAACGCAGAATCCCTTGTATTTCTTTCTGAGCCGTATCCAGTTCTTTACTGCTTCCCCTGAGACTATTCCCGCATTTTTCCAGACTTTCATACACTTTCCGGGCAGCATCAAAGCGGGTACCGCAATGACATTTCGAGCTTGATGCCTGAATGAACTTTCCGCATTTCGGGCACATGATACGAAATAATTCACCGCATTGAGAACATCGGCTGCTGTTGGCTTCATTTCTGGACTTGCACTTCGGGCACTCCGTGAATTGTTCCTGCCACGGGAAAGGAACCTTGTCCTTGCCCTGACAGCACCGGCGGTATACCAGCCACTGCGCGTCTGTGGAATCCAGCCCCTCGGCGCATAGGGTATCGTATAACCTGGTGTAGTATATGGGTGATATGGTACCGGGTGAACCCTCCACATAGTTTGGAAAGGCAGCAAACACACGTTCGCAAATTTCCTGCCCCCGCCATGCGTAATCGTAACGTTTCTTTGATTCTTCGTTCTTGAAGTATTTGGCGCCAATAGTCGTAATCTCTACCTTAATGGTATTGACCGGATTATTGGCGGATCCGCCCTTGTTGGGTTCTCTACTCTTATCCGAATTGATTTTGAGCAGTTGCTCGGGCGAAAGAGAATCCTTGCAATTCAGATACTCATAAATACTGGCTTTTCCCGCAGCTTCCAGGCAACATTTCAATTTCTGAATATCGCGAGACGCAGAAATCAGGTATACGGGATGGCCATTTGCCGGTTGGGGAGGGACACTGAGAGCTTTACATGATTTGTCAACCGCCTGACTGCTGATGACAATGCCCTGTTCATCGGCAAGAGAGGAAACCGAATCTATTTCCAGCTGTACATTATTGCAGATGTTCCGGAAGATTGCCCTGGAAATCTGACCGTCGACAGCGGCGTTTTGCAGGAAATTTCTGACTCGTTTTTGTTCATTCTTCAGGGCTTCCTCTGCCTGCTTTTGAAGAGATTGAGGATTTGAAAGAGCCTTTTCCATCTCGGGAACGGCTTCCATCCATGTCTTCCTCAAAACATCATCCTGAGGGGCGCTGCTCCACTCGGCAGTGCATTGCTTGAGCCTGGCCAATGCGTTGTCAACATTGGTCTCCAGAGGATCGAGGGATAAATTCAGGATTTCAAAGTAATTTCTTTTTTTCATACCCGTTTCAGCAGAAAATAAAGTGAGTGGAAAACTCTCAAAAGAGAAGTTATTCGATGGTAACTCGCTCCAACTCTTTCCGCATGGCGTTCAGCTGTTCCGCCGGAATTGTACAGGCCGTCTGAACTTCTCCTTTGATTTCCTGACCGGAGGCTGGATCCCGTGAGAAGATAGTGAGTAGCCCGCTTTCATCCAGCTTGAAAACGGTTTCTATGGGAGACTCAGCCGGGAGTCCCGGTTGAATAGGCAGATTTCCTTCCCAGATGAGACGAGCGTCGTTGGGATCGATTCCTTCTCTATCGAGTATTCTCTCTTCTTCGGGTGTGGCTGGATATTCCACCAGATTATCCACTACTTGTATATGTACGGTATTTTGATTGTCTTCAACAGTATAACTGGGCATGTTTGCTTCGACCGGCAGGTTGGTATTGCGGTAAATGAGATTATAAATACGCGACACCCTATCGGAGTGACGGAGCAAAATTTGACCGAAGCTGCGACTGCATACGTTGGAACATGGGGTTAGTATGTTGCTGACCGCTTCCAGGGTAAATCCGCTGTCATCCGCCAACTCCTGAAGCTTCCCTTCCGTTTCCAGCGTAAATTCACCGGTATCGTCTGTTTCCAGAGTGAATCCATCTCCAATCTGTTCGCGCATCAGATGGGCCAGTGCGGAGATAGCTGCTCCCTTGGCTACCGATTCGTCCGGATCATAGGAAATGGGAGTAATCCCCAATTCTCTTTCAACTGCAGCGGAAACCTGAGGCATGTAGGTACTGCCTCCCACCAGAATGATTTCATCGATTCTGTTTACTCCCTTTCCCCGGGCAATATCCAGGGCGCGTTTCGTTCCTCTGATTGTACTTTGAAGAAGGGATTCCGTCTCTGAATCAAATTCTTCACGTGTGATGTGGGCGTATAGTTTTTCGCCTTCGAATTTATAGGAAACCTGTGCCTCTGTACGAGATGTAAGTGTTTTCTTAGCCTTTTCAGCTAATAACTGCATATCCTGACTGGCGGCAGGGTCAGACAAGAGGTCGATTGCGCTTTCCGACGACATCTGCAAACGGTCCACCAGCATTCCTTGCATGACTTCATCCCAGTTTTTTCCACCCAAGAGATGATTGCCATCGGTACAGACTACATTCAGTCCCTTGGGGGAAACATTAATAATGGTCACGTCGAAGGTTCCTCCACCCAAATCGTAGACCAGGATATTGCGTTCTTCGGCATGGTGATTTTGGGTGAGTCCATAGGCCATGGCGGCGGCAGTGGGCTCATTGAGTATTTCCAGAACATTGAGGCCGGCAATCTCCCCGGCCGCCTTGGTGGCTTCGCGCTCCTGATGGGAAAAGTAGGCCGGACAGGTAATAACCACATCCTGAATTTCCTGCCCCAGACGCTCGGATGCATCATTCACCAGTTTACGCAGAATGCAGGCCGAGACCTGCTCCGGCCTGTACGAACCCTTTGAACAGGAAAAGCGGTAGTTCTCCGAACCCATTTCGCGTTTAATGAAGGTACACACTTCGCCGGGACTCATGGAAGCCTCCTGCTTGGCTTCATCGCCTACGACAATTCGATCATCATCGAACCAGACAACGGAAGGCGTCGTGCGTTCACCTTCACTGTTCAGCAAAACCTGGGGACGGCCATCCCTGCCTACATATGCCACACAGCTGTATGTTGTGCCCAGATCAATTCCCACGGCTATCCTGTTCATGATTTATGTTGGTTAATCGGCCATCTCCAGATCGGCTACAACTTCCTCCAGCTTTTTCCGTTCTTCTTCACTGAGGACTCCTTCTACCTGGAAGGGCACAACAATTTTTTTGTCATTGGTAACATCCCGGGCAGTCAATTCGAGCCGGCCTTCAGGATCCAGCGCGAATGTTACTTCAATAGGAGCTCCTGCGGGCAAGCCGGGAGTCAATTCCATGGTTGCTTTGCCAAGTTCCAGGCAACAGTCCAGATCCGCTTGTTTTCCCACAATGTTATTGGAATAGACGATGAGAGGCAGAGTGGCTGCATTAGCGGCAGAAACAGGGAAAGTTTGAGTATTGTTGCAAGGAACTTCATTCTGTTTTTCGATCAGGTTGTAACAGACAAATATACCTTCCTTGTTCTTCACCCGAATACCGATACTTTTGGAAGCCACCGTAATCATCTCGGTGTTAACCGCAGTATCAATCGTTTCAGGTGCCAACGAAAATTCGTCTGCAACTTTCTTATTTGCCTCGTCTTCGAGTTTTCCTGTCGGGGTATCGGGATTTGCTTCTTTCAGATCTTTAAGAACCTTTTCATAAAGATCCCTGATAGCTTTATTATTCCCATAGAGGGCAGCGCCCTTGGAAACAGCATGATTGGGCTCATACAGTTTGGGCTCTACCCTCAACGTGTCCTTGTAGCGGCTATTAACCATCTCCATCACCTGCGGCATATAAGTAGAACCTCCGACCAGCAGGAATTCATCTATTTTTTCCACACCTGTTTTTTCACGAGCCATGGCAATCATGGCATCCGTGAATTCTATCGTACGGTTAAGCAGAGGCTGAGTCGCTTCATTGAATTCCTCCCGAGTCACACTCACCTTGCTCTTGCTGCCGTCGCAGCAGGTAATGCGGGCGGTAGCTGTTTCTTTCTGGCTGAGACTCATTTTTGTCTTTTCCACTGTCGTGATCAAGGCAGCCCTGGTTTCCGAGTCGGCCATCAGGTCGCCTGCTTCGGGGTTTTCAATGAGAAGTTTTTCGAGCAACAGGTCACGCAGAGCGGCATCCCAGTCAGCCCCCCCCAGCTTGTGATCTCCATCGGAGCAAATGACCTTTACTCCCCTGGGAGAAATCTCCACGACGGTCACGTCGAACGTACCGCCGCCCAAGTCATAGACGATGATCTGCCTTGTCTCCAGTGTTTCTCCCTGATCGTTTCCGGCTATCCCCATTCCGTAGGAAATAGCTGCGGCAATGGGCTCGTCCACAACGGCCAGTACATTGAGTTTTGCCAGTTCGCCGGCTGCTTTCGTGGCCATGCGTTCGGCTTCATTGAAATAGGCAGGGCACGTGATGACGACATCCTTTACTTCATGGCCGCTCATCTCGGCTCCTTTCACCATGTATTTAAGAATGAGGGAAGAAATGGATTCGGGAGAATGTTCCTTATCCAGGAAAGTTTTACGCCAGGTTGTTCCCATTTCACGCTTGATCAAGTGGACAAAGTTATCCGGATCGGTATAGGCGGATTCCTTGGCCCCTTCCCCGACAACAATACCGCCATCTTCAAAGAAGACGGCGGAAGCTGTAATGGAACCGCCGTCCGGGTTATTGATGATTTCAACATTGCCGCTGTCGCCCACATGGGAAATGGCGGAATACGTGGTACCCAGATCGATACCGTATACTTTGATTTTAGTGTTTTCGCTCATAATGAAAATATGTGTGATGTCATGGAATGGATGGTAGAGGAAAAAGTAATTATTCCGTTGCCAGTACGTAGACGGCTACTTTTTCGGGGCGGATGACTTTTCCGTCTTTTTCGAATCCCCAGCGCAAAGAGGCCTGAATGGTTTTGGCCAGGGAAGGATCGTCGGTTGCAACGGTCTTGAGTACGCTGTGGCGTTTATGATTGAAAGCGGCCCCTGCTTCGGTGCGAAAGGAATCGATGTCGTTGTTTTCGAGCAGATCGCGCAGGTCTTCGGCATGGGCCAGGACCAGTTTCTGGAGTTTGGCATAGTTTTCCGGGGTGGCTTCCAGAGCTCTGTAATGTTCGGCGCTTCGTTCCGCACCGTCGATCTCAGCAATAAGATCCATCACGATAGCCTTGTTGAGTTTTTCATGTATTTCACGGTGGTAGGCATCGAGTTCCTGATATTGCCTGTCAATGATTTCTTTTTTGGAGGCGTCATAGCGCATTTTGCTGTTGAACTCTTCCCGGAGACTGGATATTTGCGTTTGCAGGGTAGTCAGGACATTCAGTATCGGAGTCAGGTCAGCTGTCGCCTGGTGAGAAGTCGGCTCTTCAATGACGGACTGAGGAGAAGAATCCGGGGCAGCTTTCGGAGAGGATTCCAATTCAGGGCTTGTCTCCGAATGAATATCTGACGCAATTTCCTCCGGCACGGCTACAGGAGCAGACTCCGGTGAGGATTCCACTTCAACATCTGATCCGGTTTTGCTCTCCGGTGTGAATTTCTGCCGCAGCTCGACTTCGGAGACGGGGCCTTCTTCCGGCTCCATTTCCTGTGGAGATTCCGGTTGATTCTCCTGCTCCGGAGCGGTTTCCGAAACGGAAGAACCTTCCATACCGGAATTTTCTATTATGATATTTTCTTCAGCTGATTCAAATATGCATTCGCTGATGCAGTCTTCTGGATTATTCTGGTTAGTCATGATGGTGGTGTGTGTGAATTGAGGGAGAGGGAAAGATAAGTGCGGGATCAGGCGGGAATATTTTGTAACAGCCATTTGGCGAGAGCGTAAACGCCGGGACATTCGTTCAATTCCTGGTCGCTGGAGGAGATGGAAAAAAATGCCGTATTTCGGAAAAGATCGGCTTTTCCGAGAACATCAGCCCATTGGAGGTCATGAAGGAAATGACGGCAGGCGGCTTGATCCGCACCGGCATCAAGCTCACATGCTTCATCAAAGGGCAGAATCTTGTCATTCGACCGGATGACCACGGCGCATTTAAGCTTTTGCAATCTTGTTTTGTAGGCCGTGCTCATCAGTTCATGCCACTTGTCGAAGGCTTGTGCAAATGAGGCACTGCCAGCCGTTTCTTCCACCACAAAAACGGCGCCTTGCAAAAGAGAGTAGAAGGGCATGGCATCCAACGAATTAATAGAGGCCGCATCGCTTCCTTCGAAATCGCAAATTTGCAGGCAAAGTGTAGGTTGTTTGTCGTTTCTCTTGCGGCTGAGCAACAATTCGATGTAGTTGTATCTGGGTTGAGTGCGTGTGGTATTGATGCGAGGAGTATCGTACGTGTACCACCGGGGTACGGATACGTTTCCCAAGGCTGAAACAAGGGCTCGCAAAAGAGAAGTCCTTGTTGTATCCGAACCGGCTACACAGGCGACAGGCAGCATGCGGACCCCATTTTCATTCGTTTCTTCGCTGGAAAAACGGGAAGTTTGCAGTTTAAAGAAAGATAGAGGAAGAATGAAGAGTGCGGACAGGAGAGCATATGCTGCCAGAACAGCCAGAGAAACGATCGGGCGCATGATGTAGACTTCCACCATGGATACCAGCCTGACCAACAGGTTTCCCTGACCAGATAGCTCCCGGTAAACCTTGACAGGGGCAACGATGCTGGCTTTACCGGCCCCCAAAAGTGTTTGCGACCAGATTTGCAGAGCAGTGTTCAGTCCCTTGCTTCTGGCATATTTTCGGCGTGTAATACGGTTGATCGAGAGAATATTGGACAGAACCATTCCCAGTACCCACAGACTGTATCCTGCGTAGAAACCGTACTCGATCGAGATATCTGCCACTCTGCGCGTCTCCTCCTCCAGATAACCGGAGATGATAAAACTATACAGCAACGAACCACCGATAAGAAGAACAAAGGCGAGACGGCCAAAGTTGATGTTGGACGGTTTATTCATGTACCGTTATCACGTAGGAGACAAACGCAATGAGGAAGCTGGCTACATATTTCCCAGTTCAGCCTCAATATCTTTGATTGCCGCGTTGATCGATTCCTTATCCTGCAGTGAGGAAGAGGCTTCCTTGCGGGCTTGCAACTCGTTACGTTTTTTCAGAAGATCGTCTCGGGTATTAGCGTAACTACTTGTCGTCTTTTTTATCTTATTGTATGTCGCTTGTTTGACCGACTGTTCCGACAGTAGACTTTGACGGCGCTCCATGGCCTTATCGGGAGACCAGAAAATACCTCCTTGGGTGGGATCTCCGGTAGTGCTGCAGGAGGAGAGCAAGGTACAAGAGACAACAAAAACGCTTGTTAGACAGAGGTGATTGTTCGTATTCATAAGAAAGGCAGGTTCATTAGATGGGGAATTTTTCGGAAATATAAGATCCGTGTCTTTACCGGGCCTGGTGGAGTCAAGCCCGGTAAATAATTTTTGACTTTTATGCAGAAAGGGTAGAAAGGGCTTTCTTGTGTTTTGCCAGAGAATTGATTTCATGACTGAGCGTGCTGATCTTGCCTCGCAGAGCGATTTTCTGATTGCCGGAAGCATTATCGGCTGCTTTTCGCGCCAGGGTTACTTCTTCATTGAGAATAGAAATGCGCTTATCGACTTCCCTCGTCATTTTTTGTGATTTTGTTTTGACGTCGGAAGAGGCGAGATTCCTTTTTTCTTTTTTCAGATTGGCAATAGACTGAGCCAATTCCGCGTTTCTGGATTTCGTCTGTGCAATGAGCTTGTCCATAACCTGATTGCTGTGTCTGATCTGTTCTTCTACACTGGCGTATTCTTTTTTCTGCTGGACAACGTAATCCCCCCAGAACCAGCCGGCGATTGCGCCAATGCTCCCCCCAATGGCAGCTCCGATAACAGTAGATTTAGTATCACCTCCTATAGCCTGACCCGCCAGAGCTCCCACACCAGCTCCACCAGCTGCTCCTATTCCCGTAGCCTGAGCATACGTCTTTGTTGTATCTGACATGTTGGCACAGGAACCCAGACCGAAGGTTAGTACGCCGGCTTCCATGAGTAATACGAATGCGTTCTTGAAGTAATGTTTGTTATTCATGTTTATTGGTTGTTGCTGATAGTTTTCTGTCGAGAGTATTCAATGGGGGTGAAACCTTTGCTTAGTTCGGCAGGAGTATCCTGAATGTCATCAGACAATCCTGTGATTTGACCCTCCGCATCCAGCATGACAACGGTCTTGCCATATACATCCAGCCGCGTTCCTTCTGCATCCAGAAAGATTCGTCTGGTATTTATTTCTAACATCCGGTCTTTTCTTCCTAAGGAGGTTAGCCTGACAACGCGTACGGGAAATCTGGCAAGGAACCTGTTCATACTTTCCAGAATATCGTCACGGGATGTTTTGATATCCAATGACATATTAAGAATTTCTTCCGAAAACATGGTAGAAATGGATTCTCCCTCAGGATATCTACCGACCAGAAGGTACAGCATATGATAGGCCTTCTTTTCGAGTAATTCGGGGGTTAGTGGTTTCGGATCTGCTTTCAGGTCTGCTTTCGGATCTGCTTTCGGATCTGCTTTCGGATCTGCTTCAGAGGAAAGTGGAGTTTCCGGGCTAAGAATTATGGGAATGAACTCCTGAGTTTCCTCGATCTGCCCGTTCAGTCGATCTGCAATATTGTAGTGGTTAAAACAGAAGACAGCAGCCATGCCGGCCAGAATGAAAAACGGCAGCAGAGGACCGGTTAGTGAGAGATAACGAGCTGTAGAATGGGGCAAACCGCAATGGCTGCACACATCGCCTCCATGCGTTTGATTGCAAATACATTTAACCAGTTGACCCGATCCCATAAATTTTCTTACTGAAGAACACGATACAGCATTCATAATGCTGATTCCGTGTTTGTGCTTCGATAACCAAACATTAACAGGAATAATCCATGACAATTTCATCCATAATTCATGGAAGAATCAGAAAAAAAATTCCCTTAAATCCTTCCCAATTATTTCAAAAATATCATTTTGATTTTTTTTTTTGACATCAGCATTATGAATGAAGAACTCACTGAAAATCTCATTGCAAAAGAATTACTGAAGAAGGTTGACCTTACACAGTGCGATTTGGCTCGTCTTATACTAGAAGCTATTGAAAATCTCGGTAATTTGGCTCGGGGGCTCAACCGGGTAGAACTGATTGTTCTTCTGCGCAACACGTTGCAAAAAGGAGTGTCCGTTGTAAAATCTGCCTCTCATACAGTCACTTTGGAAGTAGCAGCCTGGGCAAGTGTCGATGCCCGGAAGGATCTGAGACCGTCATCGAAAAGAGATTTGCGCCATTTCATTCGTCGGATTCTACGTGTCGAGGGCGTTGCCCAATTGCCTTTGCGTTCCATGACTCCTGTTCAATGCAAGAAGATTTTAGAGAAGGCATTCGGTTCAAGTCCAAGCAGTTATACGAAGGGGCGCGTTATTCTTCACAGCATATTTACTTACGGCATTCGCCAGGAATGGTGTGATGTAAACCCGGTAGTCCGCATTGAAGTGCCCAAGATAAAAGAAAGATACATTAAGCCGCTTTCCCTGGAGGATGTGGAAAAACTGAAGGAAGCTGCTACACACCCCGAATTCAGGAATATGCGTTTTTCCTTGAATTTGATGCTTTACGCCGGAATCAGACCGACTGAGGTAAGCCGTTTGCAGAAAACTGACTTCCAGTGGGATGAGCGTCTGGTAATCGTGCGGTCTACCATCAGTAAGACTGGCGGCGGCAGAGCCGTATCTCTAAGAGGGATTCACAATATCAGGAAGAAAGACCGTTATATTCCTCGAAATTGGAAACACAAATGGAAAGCTTTGCGCAGAGCTGCCGGTTTCCAGAGTAACTGGGTGCCCGATATTTGTCGCCACACGTTTGCGAGTTATCATGCTGCTTATTTCCGAAACCTGTCGGAGTTACAAATGGAAATGGGACACCGTGACACCTCATTACTGAGGAGCCGCTATATGGCTCCTGTTCTGCGAAAAGATGCTGCTGCGTTCTGGCGAGAAGCTAAATAGTAAGGCAAGAGACTTGGTATGCGAAACCAGAACGCAAGTGCTTTTCCTGGTGCCTTACCTGATGGTGGAGTGTGTATAATGGAGTCATGAGAATATGACGGCAGGTAATAAACCGTCACATATAGATGACGCGAATGGAATAGATTTTTCAATTATGATTGATAAAATTGTTCGGCTGATATATTTATCAATCGTAAGAAGAAAAAATGACGACTCTTATTCCGCGCCCCCACTATACCGAACGCATTGCTCCGTTTATCGGCAAGAACATCATCAAGGTTCTTACCGGGCAGCGTCGTATCGGCAAGAGCTTTATCCTGCGTCAGGTGATGGAGGAAATTCGCAGGAAGGAGCCGGAGGCGCACATCATTTCCATCAACAAGGAGCTGGAGCAATTCCGGGATATCCGTACCCATGAGGATTTGTCACATTATCTGGAACCTTTGCTGAGTAAGCCGGGACCCCATTACCTGTTCATCGATGAGGTACAGGAGATCGAGGATTTCCAGTTCTGCCTGCGCAGCCTGCTGGCCGAGGAGAAGTGCGATATTTTCTGCACCGGCAGCAATGCCCAAATGCTTTCGGGGGAACTAGCGACTCATCTGGCCGGGCGTTCCGTAAGTTTCGATGTTCACAGCTTGAGTTACCGGGAGTTCCTGACCTTCCATCGTCTGGAAGCCGGACAGGAGAACCTGAAGAAGTATCTGACGTTTGGCGGTATGCCCTATCTGGCTCATCGGGCTGGAAGCCGATGTTCCTTTCGAGTATTTGCGTTCCGTCTATTCCACCATTCTGTTGAAGGATACGGTGGCCCGGGAGAAAATACGCAATGTGCATTTCTTGGAAGATCTCGTGGCCTATCTGGCCGACAATATCGGCAATCTGTTTTCAGCCAATAACATCAGCAAGTTTCTGAAGTCGCAGAGGGTGGATCTGTCTCCCCAGGTGACGCTGAATTACCTGCGGGCCTTGAGCAATGCCTATTTGATTCACCGGGTTTCCCGCGCCGAAGTGGGCGGCATGAAGATTTTCGAAACAGGAGAGAAGTTTTACTTCGAGGATATCGGCATCAGCCATGCCATTCGAGGCTTCAATTTCCGACGGGATGTTCACAAGGTGATGGAGAATGCGGTTTACCTGCATCTGATTCAGCAGGGGTATTCCGTTCATGTCGGACAGCTGAAGGAGCAGGAGATTGATTTTGTCGCCGACAAGTCGGGAGACAAGCTCTATGTTCAGGTGAGCCTGAATGTCGCCGACGAGAAGACAGCCGCCCGGGAGTTCGGGAATCTGCTGGCCGTTCAGGACAATTATCCCAAGTATGTGGTGACGCTCAATGATATGATTCTGGGCGATAATCAGGAGGGCATCCGCCACATGAATCTGGAAGAATTTCTGTTGAAGGAATTATAGAGACAGTCATCAGCTGGCAGTCAAGGCCGGCAAAACACCGCAGTTCATCATACAGGATTTCGTGCGGCCACGCCACGCACGGGAAACACACAGGACGAGAGCGCATCAGTCGAAGCTTCTGCTCGCGCCAGCGTATTCGTTGAGCCGGGTGGTAGAGCTTCGCAACGAGTGGTGATTCCGATGCTGCTAGGGCAGCGAAAACGGAACCTTCGCCGCCTTTCGCAATAGATTCTCCCAGAATGATTCGTTTTCCCCGCCCTGAGAATAGAACATCTCCGGTCAAATACTTCCTGCCATTCCCGCAGAGCGTTTCATCCAGCTGCCGCACTTGATGGTGAAGAGTGTAGATAGACATAAATTAACACAATAGACTGATATTATATCAATTATATATAGATCGCAAGATTTCCGTTTTACAAAGCGGCCAAATGAGCCGTTCATTGTGTGATATGTATGACAGAAATGCCTTATGGAATAAGGCTAAAAATAGCCTGAAAGTGTACACACTTTGTACTCAGATTGGGGCCGTTTCATGAAATTTGCACGAACTCCTCCTGAAACAAGTAACCCCTTCCAAGCTGTTAACTTAAAAGGGGTTATATGGTGCGCCCGAAAGGACTCGAACCTTCACAGAGTTGCCTCCACTAGAACCTGAATCTAGCGCGTCTACCAATTCCGCCACGAGCGCACATGGTTTGGTAAGAACGGGAGTTATTATGCACAGGAGGGGCTCCTTTGCAACCATTTTCGCGTGTATTCGGAAAAATATTTTTACGGACGTCTTTTTCCGTTCCTTTCCATGCCGCCCGGAAAACGATATAAGGGCTTCTCAAATCCTTCCGTATGCAGTAGGCTTCCGACGGCATTCAGAGGACACCATTTTCAGATTTGTGAATGAGAACAGGGAAAAACCGGTTTTAAACCGTTTCGAGATCATGGAACTGGCGTTCGGCATGTGCACGCTGGGCGCCCTGATGTGGCTTCTGTGGCTGAACGGGTTTGACGCGATTCACGAAGACCAGGTTTCCCTGCGCTATTTCCGGGAGATTCTTTCCCTGCTGGTCCTCGGGCAGCTGGCGGGAGCGATCGGGATTCTCCGTGAAAAATGGCTCGCCAAGGCCATCCGGAACCCGCGCTGGGTGGAACTTGGCATGGGGCTTCTCATTCTCGTCATGCTGATCGGGAATTATTCGAATTCCGCCTTTTTTTCCAGGATAGAGCTTCAGAATATTTTCCGTGCGCTGTGCCTTTGCTACGGAGCGGCTCCGCTGCTGAACCTGAAGGAGTATTTTTTCCGCATTGCCCGCAGAAAGAGGGGATTCCGCATGCCGCGCATCCGCCCTGCCCTGCTTTTTCTGATTACGCTGATCGCTTTCATTACGCTGGGGGGGACCCTGCTGATGTCTCCGGGCGCCACGAAGGAGGGCATTTCCCTGTCCCCTACGGACGCCTATTTCATCAGCACCAGCGCCGTGTGCGTGACCGGCCTGGTTCCTCTGAACGTTCACGAGCATTTTACCAATTACGGCCAGACTATTCTTCTGGCCTTGTTCCAGATCGGCGCGTTCGGGATCATGACATTCACCTATTTCGTCTCCCTGATGGTGGGCCAGGGGTTGACCCTCCGTTCCAAGGTGACCATCAGCAATCTTCTGGACGAGGAGGGCATCACCCAGGTGGATCGGTTTATCAAGAATATTATTGCCGTCACATTCGGTGTGGAAGCACTGGGGGCCGTGGCTCTTTATTTTTCCTGGCGCGGCATTCCCGGGCTGGAAGGAGATACGCTGTGGTGGTATGCCGTGTTCCATTCCGTTTCCGGCTTTTGCAACGCAGGGTTCAGCCTGTTTGCCGACAATCTGGCTACGCCGAACGTGGCCTACAACATGGGCGGCCAGATCACCATCATGGTGATGGTGCTGTGCGGCAGCCTGGGCTTTGCCATGTATCTGGAGATTGTCCGCAGGGCCAGGGTGGCCCTGGGCTGGGACCGCCGGGATACGGTCAGCCGCCACTGGTCC
>ERZ780198.1650-NODE-1650-length-19625-cov-3.029177_pt1 | contig 19625 bp, 19 predicted proteins | sample MGYA00510979_ERZ780198 | MGnify/ENA primary metagenome ERZ780198 (study PRJEB29588, sample SAMEA2158039) | human gut metagenome | biome: human gut; feature: human-associated habitat; material: faeces | place: Denmark | collected 2008/2010 ...
TGATATGATAGTACAGTTCAGTATGAGAAATATGGGAATAGGATGCGTTGTAAGAAACTTCGCATGTAATGAGATTGACAGCGGGCAGCTTTTTGAAATTAATATAAAAGAGCAGATACCCGTTAGAAATATATGTATTGCAGCCAATAATAAAGTGCCGTTGTCTAATGCGGCAGGGAGACTTTTAAAAATATGCACTGAAGACATGTGATGTATACAATGTTCATTAATGTACCTGTTGATTTATAAGGATACTGTGATATAATATGAATAAGAGGGTGCATGGATTTATACAAGGAGGTATTGATTATGTCATCAATTAGTTCATTTGGTACAGGAACATATTTTGGAGTTAGTTCAGGATTTTTTAATTCTATGTTTGGAACAAGTCAGACATCAGGTACTTCGTCTACACTGTTTGATTATGGTTCAATTAAGAATGGTTCATATTATAAGCTGTTGAAGTCATATTATAATGGTAATTCCAAGATTGGCTCGATAGCAGGAGAGACAACTTCTAACGTGGCCTCTGACAGTGCCAAGAAGAATGCAGCGTCAGTGCGTGACAGCGCCAAGGCACTTCAGGAAGATTCGCTTGCATTATTATCTAAGGGTAAGGATTCGGTGTTCACCAAGAAGAATGTCAGACAGGATGACGGTACAGTTAAGAGTGAGTATGATACTGATGCAATCTATAAGGCGGTTTCAAAGTTCGTTAAGGATTACAACTCAACAATAGAGAGCGCAGCATCATCAGAGGATTCATCAGTTCTTTCTTCAACAGCAAGTATGGTCAAGGCAACTAAGGCTAACAGTAATCTTCTTGCTGATGTTGGAATAAGTATCGGTAGTGATAACAAGCTTACGATAGATGAGAAGGCGTTTAAGTCAGCTAATATGACAGATGTTAAGAGTATCTTCAACGGAACAGGTTCATATGCTTACGGTATAGCATCGAGCTCATCCAATATCTATAATAAGTCGGTGTCACAGCTTGCCAACCTTAACGGTTATTCATATACAAGCACCGGAAGCTACAGCAGTTATCAGTATACAGGTTCACTTTACAGCCAATATAAGTAATTGGCGGATTGACTTTTTTAACAGTATAGTATATCATTGTTCAGTACACAGGCTGTCGCATGGTAGTGCGGCAGCCCGTTTGGTTAATTATAAGAAATGAGGAGAAGATTATGACATTACTTGAGACATGGCGTAAGATGGCCTATGAGACAGAGATGAATCAGCAGCAGGCAAATCAGTTCTGGGGCACATATTTTAATCTTGAGAAGGGAATCTACGAGCAGATTCTTGCTAATCCTGACGAGATTGTTAAGGGAACTGTAGCCGACCTTGCTAAGAAGTATGATGTTGAACTTATGATTATGGTTGGTTTCCTTGATGGAATCAATGACAGTCTTAAGACTCCTAACCCAATCGAGACAATGGCTGAGGATACAGAAGTAAGTCTTGAGTATGACAAAGAAAAACTCTATTATAATATGGTTGGTGCTAAAGCTGAGTGGCTGTATGAGCTTCCACAGTGGGATGCACTTCTTACAGAAGATGTAAGAAAGGATCTTTATAAGAAGCAGAAGCTTTCGGGTACAGTCGTAAAGGATAAGAAGGTTGGACGTAATGATCCATGTCCATGTGGTTCAGGACTTAAGTACAAGAAGTGCTGTGGTAAGAATGCATAATCGTGATGCATAATAAGCAGGATAATCAGTGATTACGAAACCGTCACCTCATGATGAGGTGACGGTTTTATATTATGGATGAATTCATGAGTTGTCCGTCGATGACTGGGTGTTGATGGCACGGCCGTTGGTTATGCCGGATGTCTCAAAGACATGAGTAACTTCATCGGTCAGCACCGGCGGAAGATTGCGGATATGGCATGCAGCGTGTCCGTCTATAAAGAAGGTTATCGTGCCTGCAAGATGCCTTCGCATAGGAAGCCCGCAAAGAGTACTGTAACTGTAGAAAGCGCTTATACGGTCTATTGGGATTATTGCTGATACAGGGGCGTTGGCATATATGACATAATTGGCTGTTACATAAAAGCCGCCGGTCTTTTTGTAATCTGTCATCAGCTCACGGCATGCCTGTTTGATATGTACAGTGCTGTTTCGACCAAGAGTGTTATTGTATATTGCAGTGTGATAAGGATTAATAAGACCTATTATTATTGTTGCAAGATGGACAAGTGTAAATATCAAAGCAAATACTAAGAATATTCCGAGTATTGCTACAGGAACCGGAGAGTACCGGAGTTCGTTAACAACAACTGTAGAAGTTACAGAACTTAAGCCGTTGTAAGACCAGTTCATGTCGCCTGCCATTAATGAGAGCAGGTCATGGAGGTTGCTGTCATTGATTACAAGTTCTGCGCGAAATGAGGCATCATTGATTGTGGATGGAAACTCTCCGTACTGCTGTATATATTTGCATGATAATACGTATATGGTGCACTTACCGTCTTCGAGGGAGTAGTAATAATGACCTTTTACTCTGCCTCCAATCATGTAATCGTAACCGGCGTAATGAAGTGAATCAGCATGACAGTTGATATATCTGCTGTTATGATATAATGCGGACATATCTTCGCTGCTTGAAACAGCAGCAGGAAAAAGGCAGTTGAATACAGGAATCTGAGATAAAAGTATTATCAGTATTACAAGAAATATTGCCGGGATTATCATGTGATGTGCGAGAGAAATTCTTATATTATGTTCAAATGCTGACTTAGTCAATGTACCCTCCGAAAAAATACCATAAATATACTTTGCTAAATAATAAGTATAATTTATCCGGACGGCATTATCAAGTCATTAAGTTGACAAAAACATACCCTGCCTGTATCATTAGTGATAATTCAATAGAACCAGAATGGAGAAGAGCATGGAAGCATATACAGGTTTTTCATACGTTTATGACAGATTTATGCAGGATATGCCATATGAAGAGTGGGCTGTATACATAAAGGGAAAACTTGAAGAAAATGGCATATATTCTCAGAATTCAACGGTGGCAGAGCTTGGCTGCGGCACGGGAGCATTTACCAATGAGCTTGCGCGCATGGGCTATAATATGATTGGAATAGATAATTCGGAAGATATGCTGGCGGTTGCGTCATCAGCAGACGTACAGGATTATAATTCGGAAGAAGGCAATAACAGGATTATATACACACTTCAGAATATGACTGAATTTGAACTCCCGTATGAAGCTGATGCGGTTGTGAGCGTGTGTGATTCAATGAATTATCTGTCACAGGACGGAGCACTTGATGAATGTCTCAGAGCTTCATATCAGGCATTGAGAAGCAGGGGTGTTATTCTGTTTGATATGAAAAAAGAAGAATTCTACCGGGAAGAGCTTGCTGACAATACATTTGCGGACAGCATGGAAGACTGCGCATATATATGGAATAATTATTATGATGCAGACAGTATGATTAATGAATATGAGCTGAGCGTATTTATCGAGAAAGATGACGGCAGCTATAACAGGTGTAACGAATACCATGTACAGAGGGCATATGCCACAGGACAGGTTGAAGCTGCACTTAAGAAAGCCGGATTTGTGAATGTACAGATATTGGAACATTCAATTGACGGAGAGAACCTTGAAAGAATTTATTACATGGCTGTAAAGCCTTAGAATGGAGAATATTATGAATACTATAAGTAAAAACAGTGACTATATCGTAAGAGCAACAGCAGCAAATCATCAGATAAGAGCATTTGCTATTTCATCAACCAATACAATAGAAGAGGCAAGGCAGAGACATAATACAAGCCCGATTGCAACAGTGGCACTCGGACGCCTTATGTCAGCCGGGGCAATGATGGGTACTATGATGAAGGGCGATGATGATATTATAACTATCCAGATAAAAGGGGACGGCCCTATTGGCGGACTTACTGTGACAGCGGATGCAAAGGCTAATGTAAAGGGATATGTCAATCACCCTGAAGTCATGCTTCCTCTTAACAGCGCCGGACAGCTTGATGTTGAGAAAGCACTTGGAATTGGAGTGCTCAGTGTGATAAAGGACATCGGACTTAAAGAGCCGTATGTAGGTGATACGATTCTTGTCACAAGTGATGTAACACAGGACATTACATACTATTTTGCAACAAGTGAGCAGGTTCCTACATCGGTGGGACTCAGTGTCATTATGTCTAAGGACAATACTGTAAAAAGTGCCGGCGGGTTCATTATACAGCTTCTTCCTGATGCAAGTGAAGAGATAATATCCGCACTTGAGAAGAAGATTAAAGAAGTTAAAAATGTTACGACAATGCTTGAACATGGATACACTCCTGAGCAGATGCTTGAGGAACTCCTTGGGGAATTCGGACTTGATATACTGGATAAGATACCTACACAGTTCTACTGCAACTGCTCAAAAGAGAGAATGTCCAGGGCACTTATAAGCATAGGCAGGAAGGAACTCAGTTCATTGATTGAAGAGGGCAGGACTATAGAGGTAAACTGCCATTTCTGCGGCTCACACTATAATTTTGATGTGGAAGAACTCAAAGATCTGCTGCACAAAGCAGTGAGATAATCGGGAGAGTCAGCCTAATCAACAATCTGTATATCAGGGTATATATAGGTTATGAGAGAATCAGGATACGCTTCATCAAGAAAACGCTCATATCGGCTTATTGCCGGAATATTTTTTGAACGTTCGGTAAAGCGTATCAGAGAACATGTGGATATATATATATCAATAATCATAAAGACTGCTGCAATAAGTGTGGCAGTCTTTGCTATTTTCCACGGGAATGCCGCAATAAACCCGGAAATATACGGATATAGGCATCTTACCCATATCAGTGCTGCTATACCCCAGAAGAAGCAGAACAGAAGATTAGTGCGTCCACTGATGTTATAAGCCATATCGGAGTAGTTCCAGTGAACTGCACCGGTAAGAAGTTCGGTTACACAGCTTGCAACATATTCGTGGATACCACCGATAATCCCACCTGTAATGAATATGATAATCCTGCCACGGACAGAACGGGTGTCAAAACGGATGCGGTTAAGGATTATGGCAAATACCGTTATGAGTACGGCTCCGGCACCCCAGACGATGCTGAATGGTCCATACAGAACACTGCTGCGGTTCATTACGGTTCCGCCTGTAACTACAAAACAATAAATAGTTTCTATAATGTCACCAAGGACGCAGCCTATTATAAATATCCAGAAAAGCTGGAAAATATGCCCTTTTGTTTCACATACAGCAGCCAATTCATACCTCCGCATAATTTGATATGAGTATTATGAGCAATAAGAGCTGTGATGATTCATTATGTACAAGGTATATTATGCAAATTGACAGGCATATAATGTACATGATACAATGAGCGCATGCACGTAAACATTAATGTAGATATTTTATGGAGATAGAGATAATGTTAGATATAGTATTTGATATAATTCTGGATGCCCTTGTTGATACGGCCAAACTTGTGCCGTTTCTTTTTGTAACGTACCTGCTTATGGAATGGCTTGAACACCGTACAAGTAAAAAGACAAAGGCGGTAATTAAAAATTCAGGCAGGTTCGGTCCGTTATTGGGCGGGCTGCTCGGTGCAATTCCACAGTGCGGATTCTCGGCAGCGGCATCTAATCTGTATGCCGGCAGGATTATAACAATGGGAACACTTGTCGCAATATATCTTTCAACATCTGACGAGATGCTTCCTATAATGATTTCTGAAAAAGTTCCGGTGAGCGTGATTCTTTCAATACTCGGACTTAAGATTGTGATAGGAATGGCGGCCGGCTTTATAATTGATGCTGTTGCTTCGATTGTGGCAGGGCGCAGCAGGCAGATTGACAAGATAGAGGCTGGAATCAGTCATGTATGTGAACATGATCATTGCCACTGTGAGAAAAGTATAGTAAAGTCAGCGCTTAAGCACACGCTTGTCATAACAGTGTTTGTGCTTATCGTATCACTTGCGCTTAATGCAGTGCTTGCAGCAGTGGGCGAGGAGACACTTGCATCATTTATACTCGACAGACCGTTTATGGGACCTGTTGTAACATCATTGGTGGGACTTATACCTAATTGCGCAGCTTCTGTCGTTATTACACAGCTTTATCTGCAGGGAGTACTGAGTTTTGGCTCTATGATGGCAGGACTTCTTACAGGATCAGGAGTAGGCATACTTGTTCTTTGCAGGGTCAATGACCAATGGCGCGATAATGCAAAGATTATAGCACTTGTGTATGGAATCGGTGTATTGTGTGGAATCGCAATTAATCTGATTGGTTGACATATGCTGAGAGAAATATTATAATGATTTCAAATTAATACTAGACAGAATTTGGGGAGCTTGTATTACAGGCTGAGAGGAAGATGTGAGCTTCGACCCACGAACCTGATACGGATAATGCCGATGTAGGAAAATTTTAAGACATATCGGCTATTGATATGTCTTTTTTTATGCTGATATTAAGCCGGATTCGGTGATATATGCAGTTTTGCGGCAACATGAGGATATTGGCAATGTATGTCAGAATGCGCATAAAAAGGCGCAGAAATGGAGGAAAACATGAGTTACACAACACAGATGGATGCAGCAAGACAGGGGATTATAACTCCACAGATGGAGACTGTTGCAGGAAAAGAGAACATGCAGCCTGAGGAGCTCAGGGTATTAGTTGCGGAAGGAAAGGTAATTATTCCGTGTAATAAAGAGCATAAGAGCATAGACGTTAACGGAATCGGTTCAATGCTTAAGACTAAGATTAATGTAAATCTTGGTATATCCAGAGACTGCAAGGATCTTGATACAGAGGTCAAGAAGGTGAATGAGGCGGTTTCAATGGGCGCTGAAGCTATAATGGATCTGAGCTCATATGGTGATACAAGAGCTTTCCGTTCAAAGCTTACAAAAGAATGTCCTGCAATAATAGGAACAGTTCCTATTTATGATGCGGTTGTATATTATCACAAGGCACTCAAGGACATAACAACAGAGGAGTGGCTTGATATTGTGCGTATGCACGCCGAAGATGGAGTTGATTTTATGACAATCCACTGCGGAATCAATAAAGAAACAGCAAAAAAATTCAAACGCAACAAGAGACTTATGAATATTGTATCAAGAGGCGGTTCAATAATATTTGCATGGATGGAGATGACAGGCAAAGAGAATCCGTTCTATGAACATTTTGATGATATACTTGAGATATGCCGTGAATATGATGTTACATTAAGTCTGGGTGACGCATGTCGTCCGGGATGCCTTAAGGATGCAACCGATGCTTCACAGATCGAGGAACTTATTACGCTCGGAGAGCTTACTAAGAGAGCATGGGAGAAGAATGTGCAGGTAATGATTGAAGGACCTGGACATATGCCGATGGATCAGATTGCTGCTAATATGAAGATACAGCAGACACTCTGCCACGGAGCACCTTTTTATGTACTTGGACCTCTTGTTACGGATGTAGCACCGGGATATGATCATATTACTTCTGCAATCGGCGGAGCAATTGCAGCGATGAGCGGAGCATCATTCCTGTGTTATGTCACACCGGCAGAGCATCTTCGTCTTCCTGATCTCAGTGACGTTAAGGAAGGAATCATTGCAGCAAGAATAGCAGCACATGCGGCAGATATTGCCAAAGGTGTTAAGGGTGCAAGAGACTGGGATGATGCAATGGGCGTTGCGCGTAAGAAGCTTGACTGGGAAGAACAGTTCAAACTCAGTATGGATCCTGATAAGGCAAGAAGATATCGTGCAGAGGCACAGCCGGAGAAGGAAGATACATGTTCAATGTGCGGCAACTTCTGTGCAGTTAAAAATATGAACAGAATCCTTGATGGCGAGATTGTAAGTATTTTTGATGAGTGATAAACGGAGAAATAAATGAAAACAGTGTTGACGATTGCGGGTTCCGACAGCAGCGGCGGAGCAGGCATACAGGCAGACTTAAAGACTATGACGGAGCTTGGGACATTTGGAATGAGCGCAATAACGGCAATAACGGCACAGAATACGTGTGGAGTTAATGCTGTGCTTGCACTTCCGTGTGATATGATAAGTGCCCAGATAGATGCAGTGTGTGATGACATTTTTCCGGATGCAGTTAAGATAGGTATGCTTGCTAATTCACAGATTGTGGAATGTGTTGCTGCTTCAATAAAAAAGAATGCAATGAAAAACATAGTCCTTGATCCTGTAATGGTATCAACAAGCGGACACAGACTTCTTGATGATGATGCATCAGATGCACTCATTAATGTGCTTATGCCTCTTGCGGATATTATAACACCTAATATTCCTGAGGCAGAATGCCTTGCAGGGATGAAGATTGCTTCCAAGGCAGACATGATTAAGGCTGCAGGTATAATAGCAGGCAGTTTTGGCGGCGCTGTTCTTATAAAGGGTGGACATCTTGCCAATACAGGCGCTAACTGCATAGAAGACAGCACTAATGTGGCGGCTGATCTTTTGTATCACGATGGACAGACACAGTGGTTTGAAGCTGAATTTGTGGATAATCCTAACACACACGGAACAGGATGTACATTGTCTTCGGCAATTGCCAGTGAGCTTGCCAAAGGAGCAGATATGCCGGAAGCGGTAAGAAAAGCCAAGGCATATCTTACAGGCGCGATTAAGGCAGGACTTAATCTCGGTAAAGGAAGGGGGCCGCTTAATCATGCATGGCAGAATACTATATCTGATTGCTGATCTTTATGATGGCGATGAGCGTGTCAGAAGAGCCCTTGATGCAGGTGTGGATTATGTACAGCTGCGCGAAAAGAATATTACGTCGGCAAAGTATCTTCAGGATGCACTTCATATGCGTCATCTCGTTGATGAGTATAATGCAAAAAATAAAACTGATACAAAGCTTATAATTAATGACAGACTTGATATAGCAGTGCTTTCAAAGGCTGATGGAGTGCATCTTGGTGCGGATGATGTACCTGTTGGCATGGCAAGAGAATTCCTTGGCAGGGATTTTATTATAGGCGCAACTGCAAAGACTGTGGAGCAGGCTGTTGCGGCACAGAAAGCAGGAGCGGATTATCTTGGGACCGGAGCGTTCCATCTTACGGCAACCAAACCGGATGCCAAGGCGATAACTCCTGAGCTTTACAAACAGATTCTTGATGCGGTAAGTATACCTGATGTTGCAATAGGCGGAATAACAGTTGATAACTGCAATCTTCCTCTTGAATGTGGCGCTGACGGTCTGGCAGTATCAGCAGGAATTCTTAAGATGGGCGATGCGGGAGAGAATGTAAGACTGTTTAGAAAAAAGTTATTAACATAATTTGTCATAATAAATTAAATCCGGCATGAACATACTAACACCAAGATAAACAACGAAGCCGTTAAGCAAAGCTTGGAGGTGGGGTGCTTATCTTCAATATAAATCCCGCAAGGGGCAATTAATATGGAGGTGGACAGTATGAACAGTTCAAATTCTAATTCTAAGACAAAGAAACAGGCACAGGATGCTCTTGACAGATTTAAGATGGAAGTTGCATCAGAGATTGGTGTACCTCTTAAGGAAGGATACAACGGAGATCTTACAACAAGCCAGGCCGGTTCAGTCGGTGGTGAGATGGTAAGAAAGATGATTAAGAGACAGGAAGAGCAGATGTCTTCAGGCAACTAGTCATCCGTAATGGATTGACCGGATTAATGGATAATTGACAATATCCGGACATACGGGAGTGATTTCATGTCATTCCCGTATGTTTTTTAATGCGTTTTTTGATGTATTTTTTAATAAAAAATTGCTGGCATTTATTTGATAACTATGATATACTTATCAAATGTGTACGTAGTGCGCTCATTTTTAAGTAGTATTTACATATATTAAGGAGGAAGTAATAACAATGAGTTTTACAGTAGAACAGCTCGAAGAGAAGAATATGGTTAAGCTTGTGATTACATCAAGCGATGAGGAATTCGAGAAGGGATTAGAGCAGGCATACAACAAGAACAAGAGTAAGATTAATGTTCAGGGCTTCCGTAAGGGCAAGGCTCCACGTAAGATTATTGAAAAGTTCTATGGCAAGGAAGTATTCTTTGAGGATGCTGCTAATGCAATTATTCCTGAAGCATATGCAAAGGCTGCTGAAGAGAGCGGTCTTGAGATCGTATCACAGCCGGAGATTGGCCTTGTTCAGTTAGAAGATGGCAAGCCATTCATCTTTTCAGCAACAGTAGCTGTTAAGCCTGAGGTTGAGCTTGGACAGTATAAGGGTGTTGAGGTTGCTAAGGCTGATGTTGAGGTAACAGAAGATGATATTAATGCTGAACTTGATAAGGTAAGAGAGCAGAATTCAAGAACTGTTAATGTTGAGGACAGACCTGTTCAGGATAAGGACATGACAGTTATCGATTTTGAGGGCTTCATTGACGGACAGCCATTCCAGGGCGGAAAGGGTGAGAATTACCCACTTACAATCGGTTCACATTCATTTATTGATACATTTGAGGAACAGCTTATCGGTAAGAATATCGGTGAGGAGACAGAGGTTAATGTAACATTCCCTGAGGATTATCATGCTGAGGAGCTTAAGGGCAAGCCGGCTACATTCAAGGTAACAGTTAAGGAAATCAAAGAAAAGCAGTATGATGACCTTGATGATGATTTCGCACAGAATGTTTCAGATTTTGATACACTTGCAGAGTACAAGGAAGATCTTAAGAAGACAATCGGTGAGAGAAAAGCTAACGAAGCTAAGAACAAGAAGGAAGCAGAAGCTATTGATAAGATTATCGAGAATGCAAAGATGGATATTCCTTCAGCTATGGTTGATACACAGGTTCGTCAGATGGCAGAGGACTTCAGCAGAAGACTTCAGCAGCAGGGTCTTTCAGTAGAGCAGTATTTCCAGTTCACAGGACTTACAGCAGACAAGCTTTTTGCAGACATGCAGCCTGAGGCAGAGAAGAGAATCAAGAGCAGACTCGTTCTTGAAGCTATTGTCAAGGCTGAGAATATTGAAGTTTCTGATGAAGAGTATGAGTCAGAACTCAACAAGATGGCTGAGAGCTACGGAATGGAAGTAGACAAGATTAAGGAATTCATGGGCGAGTATGAGCAGAAGCAGATCAGAGAAGATATCGCTGTTCAGAAGGCTGTTGATTTAGTTGTTGCAGAAGCTGTTGAGAAGTAATTAAAGAATATTAGAATTTTAATTCTTCCAGTCAGCATAAGGAGGTTTTATAATGAGTTTAGTACCTTATGTCATTGAGCAGACCAGTCGTGGTGAGCGTTCTTATGATATTTATTCACGCCTGTTAAAGGACAGAATTATATTTCTCGGAGAAGAAGTGACAGATGTGTCTGCAAGTCTTATTGTAGCACAGCTACTTTTCCTCGAGTCGGAAGATCCGGGCAAGGATATTAATTTTTATATTAACAGTCCGGGTGGCTCTGTAACAGCAGGAATGGCAATATACGATACGATGAATTATGTTAAGTGTGATGTATCAACAATCTGTATCGGAATGGCAGCCAGCATGGGTGCATTCCTTCTTTCGGGTGGTACAAAAGGCAAGAGACTTGCACTTCCTAACGCTGAGATAATGATTCACCAGCCATCAGGCGGAGCGCAGAGACAGGCAACAGACATTAAGATTGTGTCAGATCATATTATTAAGACAAGACACAAGCTGAATACAATCCTTGCAGCTAACACAGGCAAGCCACTCGATGTGATTGCTGTCGACACAGAGAGAGATAATTACATGAGTGCCCAGGAAGCTGTTGAGTATGGTCTTATTGACAGTGTGATTGAGAAGAGATAAATAAACAGATAAGGACTGGGACAGCATGTGCGTCTATATGCACGGCCGACCGGTCCTTTTTTGTCACAATTTGTATATTAGGAGGTATCCGATGGCAGGCAGAGAGGATAGACAACTTAGATGTTCATTTTGCAATAAGACACAGGATCAGGTGAAGAAGCTTATTGCAGGACCTAACGGAACATATATATGTGATGAGTGTGTCAGTGTATGTGAAGAGATTCTCAATGAAGAATTCGATGATTACGATGATGATGCCAAAAATGCGGCTGATATGGAGATTAATCTTCTTAAGCCGATGGAGATAAAGGAATTCCTTGACGAGTATGTTATAGGTCAGGAGGAAGCAAAAAAAGTATTATCTGTAGCGGTATATAACCACTATAAGAGAATTATGAGAAAAGCTGAGGATGACGATGTAGAACTTCAGAAGAGTAATATTCTTGTAATAGGTCCTACCGGATGTGGTAAGACATATCTTGCACAGACACTTGCAAAGCTTCTTAATGTACCGTTTGCAATAGCGGATGCAACAACTCTTACAGAGGCAGGTTATGTAGGTGAAGATGTCGAGAATATTCTTCTTAAGCTTATTCAGGCAGCTGATGGCGATGTAGAACGTGCACAGTACGGCATTATATATATTGATGAGATTGATAAGATTACCAAGAAGTCAGAGAATGTCTCAATAACAAGAGATGTATCGGGCGAAGGTGTACAGCAGGCGCTCCTTAAGATCATAGAGGGAACCAACGCATCAGTTCCACCGCAGGGAGGCAGAAAGCATCCTCAGCAGGAACTCATTCCTATAGATACAACGAATATCCTTTTTATGTGCGGTGGCGCATTTGACGGACTTGAGAAGATAATAGAAGGAAGAATGAATCAGAAGTCAATTGGATTCAATGCTGAGATTGGTGACAGATCCAACGAGGATATAGGTGAGCTTTTCCATAAGGTAACACCGCAGGATCTTGTTAAGTTTGGTCTTATTCCTGAATTCGTAGGACGTGTACCGGTTGTTGTAGCACTTGATTCACTTGATGAAAAAGCACTTGTGAGAATACTTACAGAGCCTAAGAATGCACTTGTAAAGCAGTATAAGAAGCTGTTTGAGATGGATGAGGTAGATCTTGAATTTACTCCGCAGGCAGTAGAAGCAATAGCCAAGAAGAGCTTTGAAAGAAAGACAGGCGCGAGAGGTCTGCGTTCAATAATAGAAGAAGTTATGATGGATACAATGTATACGATTCCATCAGATGATAACGTAGCAAAGTGCACAATAACAGAAGATGCAGTTGAAGGTAAGGCAGAGCCTGTACTTACTTACCGTGATGAAACAGTAAAACCGACAGCATAATTTATACGGCAGGAATTACATTAACATGAAAAAGAAAAGTTACAATCTGCCGTTCATAGCATTACGCGGAATAAACGTAGTGCCGGGAATGGTAATTAATTTTGATGTAAGCAGAAGAAAATCAGTACGTGCGATTGAAGAAGTGATGAGCAATCCGGAAGAGGAACAGAAGATATTTGTTGTTGCACAGAGGGATATGCTTGTGTCTGAACCACGCCTTAAGGACATGTATGATATAGGGACAATTGCAGCTGTAAAGCAGGTGATAAAGCTTCCTAATTCTATAATAAGAGTTGCGGTTGAGGGCGAACAGCGCGCAAAAATAGGCGAACTTATGGAAAGAGGAGACATACTGTATGCACGTGCCGATGTCATAGAGGAAGATGATGCAGTACCGCCAAAGCTCGTCGAAAAAGCGATGTGCAGGAATCTTCATGAGCTCTTAAAGCTCTATGCAGCTGCCAATACAGGGATTAACCGTGATGCAATAAAACAGCTTCTCGAAATTAACGATATAAAAAAGCTGGTTAATAAGTTTATGTCGGATTTTCCGATGGATTACACCGACAGGCAGAAGCTTCTGGAGATAACTCCTCTTCAGACAAGGTTTGAGGAAGAGGAGAGAATACTTGCGGAAGAGACAGAGATATTAAGAATCAAGGATGATATTTCACAGAAGGTTTCACAGAGGGTTGAAAAAAATCAGCGTGATTATGTCATGAGGGAACAGCTTAAGGTCCTGCATGAGGAGCTTGACGGTGAAGATGCCGGAAGCGAGATAGATGAATATTATGCGGCAGTTGAGAAGCTTCAGGCATCTGATGAGGTTAAGGAACGTATTAACAAAGAGATACGCCGTTATAAGACGCTTGCATCGGGATCATCTGAGGCTAATGTAAGCCGCGGATATATAGAGACAGTCCTTAGTCTTCCGTGGGACAGATGTTCAGATGACAATAATGATATTGCAAGGGCTGAGAAGATACTTAACGAAGACCATTACGGACTCGAAAAAGTTAAAGAGAGAATCCTTGAATTCCTTGCATTAAAAGCATTTACAAATGGGGCTGAAAGTCCGATAATCTGCCTTGTAGGTCCTCCGGGAACGGGTAAGACATCAATTGCAAAGTCAGTGGCACGTGCGCTTAACAGAGAATATGTGAGAATATGTCTCGGGGGCGTAAGAGATGAGGCTGAGATAAGAGGACACCGTAAGACATATGTCGGTGCGATGCCGGGAAGAATTATTGAAGGACTCCGCAATGCCGGAACAGGCAATCCGCTTATGCTTCTTGATGAGATTGACAAGGTGAGCAATGATTACAGATCAGATACGTCATCCGCGCTTCTTGAAGTGCTTGACAGAGAACAGAACCGTAATTTCAGGGATCATTATATTGAACTTCCCGTAGATCTTTCAAAAGTGCTTTTTATCGCAACTGCCAATGATGTGAGTGAGATGCAAAGACCTCTGCTTGACAGAATGGAAATTATTGAGATAAACAGCTATACCTCCAATGAAAAGCTTCACATAGCCAAAGATTACCTTGTACCTAAGCAGCTTAAGAAGGCAGGACTTAAGAAGAGCTCAATAAAGTTTACTGATAAGGCGCTGCTTACAATAATGGACAGCTACGTAAAAGAGGCGGGCGTGCGCGGACTTGAACGTAATATAGCGCATATATGCCGTAAAGCGGTTACAGAGTTCCTTACTGATAATCCGGACGCAGCAGATAATCGTGATATTAAGTTTAGGCCTGTTAAGGTCAGCGAACGCAATATAGAGCATTATCTGGGCAAGAAAAAGTATCTCCCGGAAGATTCTTATGAGGGCAGACGGGTTGGAACGGTAAGAGGACTTGCGTGGACGAGTGTAGGCGGAGATACTCTTACAATTGAAGTCATAACAATGCCCGGCAAAGGTAATCTTGTGCTTACGGGACAGATGGGTGATATAATGCAGGAATCAGCAAAGATTGCAATGAGTCATGTCAGGGCAGTGGCCGGAACAAAATATAATATCGACAGCGAATATTTTGAAAATACCGATTTCCATCTTCATATACCGGAAGGAGCAGTCCCGAAGGATGGACCATCTGCAGGAATCACAATGGCAACGGCACTTTTATCAGCTGTAACAGGAAAAAAAGTCAGAAAAAATCTTGCCATGACCGGAGAGATTACACTTATGGGATATGTCCTTGCTGTAGGCGGACTGAAAGAGAAGCTCCTTGCTGCAAAGACAGCAGGTGTTAAGACAGTTCTTGTGCCTGCCAGAAACAAGGCAGATATTGCAGAGCTGAGTGATGAGATAACCGGAGGAATGGATATAGTATATGTGTCCGAATTTGAACAGGTAATTAAAAATGCATTTGAGGAGAAAAATTAATGGTAATCAGGAATGTCAGTCTTGACATAGTTATGGGTGTGACGAGCAGCATGCCGCAGACAACGCTTCCTGAGGTAGCGTTTGCAGGAAAGTCTAATGTGGGTAAGTCATCACTTATTAATGCACTTATGAATCGCAAATCACTTGCCAGAACATCATCACAGCCGGGCAAGACACAGACAATCAATTTTTACAACATTAATGATGTAATGCATCTTGTTGACCTGCCGGGGTACGGATATGCCAATGCAAGTGAGGAAGTTAAGGCAAAATGGGGCAGGATGATTGAACGCTACCTGCAGAAATCGCAGCAGCTTAAGCAGGTATTCCTGCTTATAGATATAAGACATGCACCATCTGCCAATGACAAGCTTATGTATGACTGGATTGTACATAATGGGTACAGACCGGTTATTATCGCTACCAAACTGGATAAGCTTAAGCGGAGTCAGGTGGCAAAAAGTGTGAAGATTGTAAGGGAAGGACTTAATCTTGAAAAAGAGGATATCCTGATACCATTTTCTGCCCAGACCAAGCAGGGGCTGGAACAGATATGGGAGACAATAGAATCATTTTGTGAGTTATAGAATGAAAACGGATTCCATGTGCCATTATATTGTGTGGTACATGGGATTTGGTGCATATGGAGAATGAAATAATGAATATTGTACTGATAGGCATGCCGGGAAGCGGTAAGAGTACTATAGGAGTTGTGCTTGCAAAACATCTCGGATATACATTTATAGATTCTGATATTGTAATTCAGGAGAAGCATAAAAAGCTTCTGTGTGAGCTGATTGATGAGTTTGGTGAGGAAGGCTTTTTGAAGATAGAGAATGATGTGAATAAGTCGCTTGATGTGGACAGAACGGTCATTGCAACAGGAGGAAGTGCCGTTTATTCAGAAGAGTCGATGATGCATCTTAAGAAAAGCTCTATATTTGTATATCTTAAGGTTAATAATTCTGAACTTGACAACCGGGTTACAGACCTGAAGGAAAGAGGGGTAGTAACGAACGGCAAGGAGACAATGCAGGAGATATTTGAGGACAGAACCAGACTTTATCAGCGGTATGCAGATGTAACGATAGATGAGGATGAGTTCAGTGCAATATCGGTTCCTAAGATAGTAGATGAGATAGAAGAACTTGTGCGTGAGTGTGCAGGTAAGAGAAATATTGAGTTGTAATGAAGATTTTAATATAGTATAATTCAAGCATGCATAAGTACAAACAGACGGAGGGCGTTATGGAGAACGAGACAGGTTCAAAGAATTTTATAGAGCAGATTATTGAAAAAGATATTGCGGAAGGACACTGCGAGACAGTCAGGACGAGATTCCCGCCGGAACCTAATGGCTACCTTCATATCGGACATGCGAAGTCCATCCTTTTAAATTACGGACTGGCGCAGGAATACGGCGGAAAATTTAACATGCGTTTTGACGATACGAATCCGACCAAGGAAAAAAACGAATTCGTGGAAGCGATCAAGGAAGACATCAAATGGCTCGGCGCGGACTGGGAGGACAGACTGTTTTTCGCATCCGATTATTTCGACCAGATGTACGAGTGCGCGGTAAAGCTGATCCGCAAGGGCAAGGCGTATGTGTCAGACCTGACTGCGGATGAGATCCGTGAGTACCGTGGTACACTGACAGAGCCTGGAAAAGAAGACCCGTCGGTGGGACGGAGCGTGGAAGAGAACCTTGCGCTGTTTGAGGATATGAAAAACGGAAAATTCGAAGACGGAACGAAAGTACTTCGCGCAAGGATCGATATGTCATCCCCGAATATCAACATGCGTGATCCGGTCATCTACCGTGTTGCGCATATGACACATCACAGAACCGGAGACAAGTGGTGTATCTATCCGATGTATGATTTTGCACATCCGATCGAAGATGCGATCGAGGGGATCACACATTCCATCTGTACCCTGGAATTTGAGGATCACAGACCGCTTTATGACTGGGTGGTACGCGAACTGGAATTTGAAAATCCGCCAAAACAGATCGAGTTTGCAAAACTGTATTTAAAAAATGTGGTTACCGGAAAGCGCTACATCAAAAAACTGGTAGAAGAGGGGATCGTAGACGGATGGGATGACCCGCGTCTGGTTTCGATCGCCGCACTGCGCAGAAGAGGTTTTACCCCGGAATCCATCAAGCAGTTTGTGGAACTCTGCGGTATTTCAAAGGCAAATTCCGTGACGGATTACGCGATGCTCGAATACTGCATCCGTGAAGATCTGAAATTAAAGCGTGCCCGTATGATGGCGGTGCTTGATCCGATCAAAGTCATCATCGACAATTATCCGGAGGGACAGGTCGAAGAACTGACCGTAGTCAATAACATGGAAAACGAAGCACTCGGAACACACACGGTTCCGTTCTGCCGCGAACTTTATATTGACAGAGAAGATTTTATGGAAGATCCGCCCAAAAAATATTTTCGCATGTTCCCTGGAAATGAGGTGCGTCTGATGCAGGCGTATTTCGTAAAATGTGTGGATTATAAAAAGGATGAAAACGGAAAAGTGGTTGAGATCCACTGTACCTATGATCCGGCATCCAAGGGTGGAAACAGCCCGGATGGCAGAAAAGTAAAGGGAACGATCCACTGGGTTCCGGCTCCGTATGCGAAAAAAGCGGAGATCCGTTTGTATGAAAATATTGTTGACGAAGAGCTTGGGGTGTATAATGAGGACGGAAGTTTGAATTTAAACCCGAATTCGCTGACGATTTTAAAAGAATGTTATGTAGAACCAGCACTGGCAGACGCGAAAGCTTATGACAGTTTTCAGTTTGTACGTCAGGGATATTTCTGCGTGGACGCAAAGGATTCAAAAGAGGATGCGCTCGTATTTAACCGTATCGTTTCCCTCAAGAGTTCTTATAAGCTGCCGACACAGACAAAATAGAGATTTGGAGGGAACGGGAAGATGAACTTATTTTCAGGTTTGGAAAAATTTGGTTTAAAAACAGATGGAGAGATGGATCTCTTCGCAGATGAAGAAAAGAAAAAAGGAGCAGGCGGAGAAGTGTCAAAGGAAGCGGAAGTGCCGACCGAGGACAGCTTCTTACTTGCAAAAGCAGTGCGCTGCGCGGTTTGTGACAAGGTATTTAAGCGTAAGATGGTAAAGAACGGACGTGTAAAGCGCGAGGAGCCGGATCGTGACCTTCGCCCGCGTTTTCAGTATATCGATACTTTAAAATACAATGTGACTTCCTGCCCGTTCTGCGGCTATACGGCACTCAACAATTATTTTGAGCATCTTCCTGCCGGACAGGTAAAACTGGTAAAGGAAAAGATCTGCGAGAATTACAAGGCAGAACCGCAGAAGGAAGAAAGCGAGACCGCGCCGTATGATTATGACACCGCAGTTGCAATGCACAAGCTTTCCCTGTTCAATGCGATCGCGAAAAAAGGAAAGACCAGTGAGAAAGCGTACAACTGTCTGGTGATCTCCTGGCTGCTCCGCGCACAGAAGGAAAGCCTTACCGAGGATACACCGGAAAACAAGGCAAAAAAAGCTGCGTGCGCACAGGAAGAGGAAGCATTTTACAAACAGGCGTATGAAGGCTTTATGAAAGCGGTTGCTACAGAGATGTTCCCGATGTGCGGCATGGATCAGAGTACGGTGGATTACTTACTTGCATGCATGGCGTTCCACTTTAAACAGTATGATGTGGCATCCAAATGCCTTGCGAATGTCATCACTTCTGCTTCTGCCAACCGCAAGATCAAGGACAAGGCACTTGATATGAAAGAGAAAGTAGTAGCAGCAATCCATAAGGATAAATCCGTAAAATAAAAAGACAGGTGTTCCCATGATCGAGATAATGATGGAGTTAAAACCCGATGGGAAGCGAGCACTGTATGAACAGATTTATGAATACATAAGAAATGAGATAGCAGACGGTAAGATTTCTCAGGGAGAAAAATTACCGTCTACTCGTTTATTGGCGGGAAATCTCTCGGTGAGCCGCAGTACGGTAGAACTTGCGTACGAACAGCTCGTGTCAGAGGGATATGTGGAGACGCGGCCGTGCAGCGGT
>ERZ780198.1654-NODE-1654-length-19594-cov-59.591330_pt1 | contig 19594 bp, 10 predicted proteins | sample MGYA00510979_ERZ780198 | MGnify/ENA primary metagenome ERZ780198 (study PRJEB29588, sample SAMEA2158039) | human gut metagenome | biome: human gut; feature: human-associated habitat; material: faeces | place: Denmark | collected 2008/2010 ...
TTTCCTGTACCCAACTACCAAAGTTGTATGGATTCGCTCAAAAGACTGGGCAAAAAATGTGGTATCACCAAGCCGCTGTCCTGGCACATGAGCCGTCATTCGTTCGCAACCTCGGTTTGCCTCTCCAACGGAGTTCCAATAGAAACCGTGAGTTCAATGCTTGGTCACAAGGACATAAAGACAACCCAGGTGTATGCCAAGATTACCAAGGAAAAATTGAGCAAAGACGTGGAAAAGTTGTCTCAGCAGATTAATAACATTGAGGAATTCACGTTTGGAAATGTTTGCAACGATAATACTAACACTATAAATGGCAGAGTATGAAACGACAAGTGATAACAATACAAGAAGATATGGTCATCTACGCCCCACATCATGGTGAGGTGTGGATGACAGTTTGGGAGATTGCCGAACTGTTGAATGTAACAGGGACAGCAGCGAAGAATACCATCAAGCGCATTTGGAAACAAAGTGTACTGAAAGATTTCCAGCATTCTCAATACATCAAACTTGAAAATGGATATTCTGCGCATGTCTATGATATGGAAGTGATTATCGCCATAGCACTTCAAATGGATACATACCAAGCCTTGTTGTTCAGACAATGGTTTATCAGTAAGGTTGTGAACCGCAAGGATTGCCAAGCAGAGCAAGTAAAACACGAGTATCCGATGATTATTGTGATGAACGGAACGATGCCGAGAGGTATCAGTTAAGCATTACACCTTAATTATATAATAGCGTACAGAGAAGAAATACCAAATGGTTGTATCACTCTGTGCGCTTTTTGCTTTCTATTTGTAGCGCAGTTTGCATATTTTAGAATGTTTGTCATCTATTACGGTGCGCTTTCTTACACAAAATAATCGAGATATTCAAGCGAATTGGCTTAAATAGTCTTAAATTTGTGTTGCAGTATTTATATTTCCTGCCATTTCTTGTCTTTTCTCAATAAATTTTCGTATTTTTGCAGTCGGATTGTATAGCCAGACCGCAGTTGTCGCTGTAAGACGAGTTCTTTCATGATAACCGAGTCGGCAGCCTACGCCGTGCTGAGTGTAGTGAGGTCAACCATGACATATCTATACGTAAGCGGGCTTTGGGCGGGAAGACAATCCAGACATAATGGAAGGCGTTTATCGACGCTGTGTTTAAGACTTCCTGTAATCTTGCAAATTCACAGTAAATTGTTGTCTTGAACGTAGTCAACGGTAGATGTCCCGGGTGTGATTATATCAATCCCGTGGAGACCTGTAAGCATGGATTGTGTCCTTTCGGGCGCAGTCTAATGTGTTATTAGGTCTCTTTACGGACATGATTTTCATATCGGCGTGGGCTCTGACGTTGTCTGTTCAACAACAATAGGCAATTGCAAGAGCCTCAGGAAGTGGAATGGACAACAGGACGATTCCACGCTCTTTTTTTCTGTCGCAATTTAACGGATTTCTGTCTAGAAAAAAGTTAGCACCGATATGAAAGTCGATGAATGGACATCAGAAGATGGACACACCTCAGGGGGTGGTGAATACCCTCCTTGCGCTGGACTTACCTCCAACGCCCTCCCCGAAGCTCAAAGCACAGTTTCCGCCGAGAGTTCACAAACAGGGGTGTCCACCAGAAATGCCCATATAGCAAGTAAGCCTAAAGCACAAAAAGAGGAAGATAGCCCTCATTGGTATGCCTTACGTACCACATACGGTAGAGAGAAAAAGGCATACGACTACATGACAGCCAAAGGCATCACTGCTTTCTATCCTACTACAGATACTGTAAAACTTATAAAAGGTAAGCGCAAAATTGTTACCGAGTCTCGTTTACCAAATATCTTCTTCGCCTACGGTACAGAAGAACAACTCAAATCTTTTGTTTACGACAACGTAAACCTCCCATTCCTTCGTTTTTATTATCGACACGTCCACGTTGGTCGCAGAATAGAGAAGATTCCTATGATAGTTCCTGACTATCAGATGGATAGTTTAAAAATCATCTGTGCTTCCGATGCGGACAATACCATCGTGTCATTAGTCGAAGTGCCAAAGTTCGGAAAAGGACAATTGGTAAGGGTTACAGATGGAGCGTTCAAAGGAGTGATAGGAAGAGTTGCGAGGTGGCAAGGACAGCAGAGGGTTGGAGTTGTGGTGGATGAATTGGTGACTGTTGTTACAGCGTATGTGCCGAGTGCGTTTATAGAATCAATAGAATAAATACCATTTTTATTATGCAAGAGCATACTTTAATAGCCAATTCTGGTATTCAAATCATAACATTTCCATTGAGTATAAATACTCAAGAAAAGTTCAAAATGTGGTATCATGAATGGTATGATATCGAAAACGGAGAATGGCGGCTTGATCCTGTGTACGAACTTCGTACAGATGACGAGTGCTATTATTATAACAAACAGAAACTCCATAAAGGTGGTTATTTAAGCGACCCTACTATAGAAATTGATGTCAACGAACTTAAAAGCGATGATATTTTACCATTGAGAATAGAAGATGAAAATTGTCCAGGTGTAAGGGGCGATATATTCAGCCTTACATTCTCAGACAGAGACAATAAGTTTTCCATGTTTGAAAATGCTTGGCTTCCTGTCCCATATTTCTTTAAACGCACTCCAAAGCGTTTTAAGTTCGGCCCATTAAATTGGGTACGTATGAAATTAATCCCAACAAGAGAAGAAAAGGGAATAAAATGGTACAATGTAGTTCTGGCATTCGATACAAGGGCTCGTTACGAGAGTGACGAATATGATGAATGCCCCGTCTTTCCAGATGCGTTTAGAGGCGAAATGGATTTCGAATTATGTAGTAATGAGTTCTATCTGATGGACTATTGTTCTCCTAACAATAATTGGAGTTATATTGATGAATATTTGTTGCACTTGGTTCATCCTAATGTTCAACGTGTATCTCAATTAAAAGGTGCGAACGTGAGGAAAATGTCGTATATCGCATCGTACATATTCTTAATCAACTATCTTGCTCAAAAGAATCTATTCCCCAAGGTTAAACTTTACAAGGATACCGATGTCGAAATAAAGGATGTTGATATGGTTGTTGATATAGGAAACTCTCGTACAACAGCACTTTTAATAGAAGATAATACCAATTTTAATCAAGTAAGACAGCTTGAACTTATTGACTATACAAATCTTGTCAAAGAAGTGAACAATTCACTTGTAATCAACAAACATAACGAGCCTTTCGATATGCGTTTGGCTTTTCGTAAAGTTGACTTTGGAAGTTTTGGCATTAAAGACAGCAAACAATTTGTTCATCCGAGCTTAGTTCGTTTAGGACAAGAAGCCAACGCACTTATCCATTTGGCTACAAACACCGCAGATGATATGGAGTCTTTGTCTACCTATTCAAGTCCAAAGAGATATTTGTGGGATTGGAGACCAAATAAAGAAGAATGGAAATTTCTTGTTCTCAAAGGCGAAAAGGATGACCATATTTTGAACCTTCGTGGTATAACAAATCAGTTGAAAAGTGACGGAAGTATAGATTTGTCCGGAGAAAGCGGCAGCTCGTACCACTATTCCAGACGTTCTTTAATGACATTCTCTTTCTTGGAAATGTTGGTGCAAGCTCGTACACAAATTAATAGCGAGGAATATAGGTCTAATCGTAGTGGGTTTGGAAAGCCGTCCATTCCAAGAAAAATACGAAGAATTATTGTAACTTGTCCTACCGCTATGTCAAGGGTGGAGCGAGAGGCTCTTGTACATTGTGCTAAAGATGCAGTAATCTTATTGGATAATTTCGATTATAATAGCCCTGTAGAAAATCCACATCCAGGGAAATCGGTAGACGTTGTCCCTGCCATTCGCTCTATGAAAGATGACGATGGACTGTGGTACTATGACGAAGCGACATGCTCCCAATTGGTATATATGTATGGGGAGGTTGGACAAAAATACAAAGGATGTTGCAGTGAGTTCTTCAATCTCTATGGAAAAATAGAAGGTGGCGACAGCCAGCCTTCAATAACTGTTGGATCTATTGACATAGGTGCAGGAACATCAGACTTGATGATTAGTAAATATACTTATTTAAAAGGTGATGTTACAACCATTACACCAGATCCTAAATTCTACGATAGCTATTATTTTGCAGGAGATGATATGCTTTATGCCCTTATCAAGAATATTATGCTCCTTGATGAGAATAGTGCATTCAGAACAGAATTAAAAGACTTGACAACTCAACAATATCGTCAAAAGATAAAGAATTTCTTTGGAGAGGATTATAACGGACAAACTATAGCTGATAGAATATTAAGAAAAGACTTTAATATTCAATATTCTGCACCGTTAATGTGCCATTTCTTGGAGTTGTTGAAACAAGGCTGCAAGGATTGTGTTGTCAAATATTCAGATGTATTTTCCGAGTGTCCCCCTAATGAGACAATCATAGAGGAATTCAAACAAAGATTGAATATTGACATCACATCACTTTCTTGGAAATTCAACAAAGAGATGGTTTCAGAAGTCGTTCGTAAAGAATTTGAGCCATTGCTTAAGAAGGTAGCAACCATCATGTATTCCTATGCTTGTGATATTGTATTGCTATCAGGCCGTCCAGCTTCACTTCCTGTAATAAGGGATATATTCCTAAAATATTACTCTGTTTCACCAAATAGACTCATTGTTCTCAACGATTATTACGTAGGGGATTGGTATCCGTTTGGTGAGAATACTGGCTATATAAAGAATGCAAAGACCATTGTGGCTATGGGTGGTGTCATTGGACATTATGCCTCGGAACTTTCAAATCTGAATAAATTTATCATCAATTTAGATTTGCTAAAGAAGAATCTAAAGTCAACAGTGAATTATATTGAAGCCTCTCGTGAGGGACAGCCAATTGAATACTTCATAACACCAGACAAGCACCGGGGCGATCTGACTATTAGCAGTATCCCTCAATCACTCCATGTTCGTCAAATAGGGATGGATTCATATCCAAGTCGTGCCTTGTATTCAATAGACTTTAACCGTCATAAGATGGCTGACAAGATTCGGAAAAAGGCCCTTATAAATGACGAAGACTGTCCGACTGACGCAAAAGTAATAGGACTTGTAAATGAAGCCATTGATGTTTTGAAAAAACGAATGCCATTTAAAGTAACAATTGAGCGTGACATGGATGACAAGGAAAATCTTTCCATTTCGGCAATAACGGATAAAAATGGTAATGATGTAATGGATGGTAATCTTGAAATACACATCCAAAGCCTTGGTGTTGACGAGCAATATTGGCTTGATTCAGGTGCGTTTGATTTCTAATCTCTAAAAATGGAATTATGCTACAAGATATAAAGCAACATTTAGATTTAGTTGATGGCTCTATTGCATGGGCTAAAGAGTTTGGAAAGGAATCTTTTCCATACGATGTTTTTAAGGAATATCGTCGCAAACTCAAACGCATATATGCAGCCTTGGAAGAGAATTGTTCTGCAGCAGCTTATGGCGAAAGTCAGGTAGGTAAGTCTTATTTGATGAGTAGCCTGTTGTCTTCTCCAAACTCGCCTTTTGTCATCACAAATGCAGGAAAATCATATAGTTTTATAGATGATATAAATCCGAGCGGAGGAAACAATGCCAAGATAGAGTCAACGGGTGTTATCACTCGTTTTACTCTTAGTCAAGGTTGTTCTACAATGCGTGACTTTGTAAAGGTGCGCAACTTGTCTGTTGTGGACATCATTCTTCTCTTGGTTGATTCGTATTATAATGACATTAAAATCAATCAAGATAGCGTATTGCGTTATGATGATATAAACAAGGCTCTTGAAGATATGAATGGGCTTTGGGCATCAAAGATTGTTGCACAAAAAGAAATAGACGAAGATGATGTCAAGGATATTACAGATTACATCCACGATGTAATAGGGAATGCTGCGGCTGGTGTAAATCAATCAAACTTTTGTAAGATAATTGCTCCTGTAATTCAATACGTTTCCTATGACAAATGGGTTAATATATTCAGTCTTCTTTGGAACAGGAATAGTGAATTAAGTCACTTGTTCAGTGTCCTCATTAATGAATACAAGAAGCTTAACTTTCAAACGGATATTTATATACCATTTGCTGCAGTGCTCCGTGAAAAAGGAACATTGTTGAAGATTGAATGGCTTGACACTGTTTGCGGTGTACAGATAGATACTGGACATGATGAAATATATACAGATGTATATGATTCAAATGGCAATATCCTTGCTCATGATTTTCATAAAGGAAATCTTTCGGCACTGATCGCAGAACTTACCTTTGAATTGCCGCCTTCTGTTGCAGACGACAGGAATTTTTTGCATAAACTTGACCTTCTTGATTTCCCTGGTGCTCGTTCTCGTGAGAAATACAAGGAGCAGGACATTCATACAGTTCTTCCCAAGATTCTTAGAAGAGGAAAAGTGGCCTACCTGTTCAACAAGTACTCTCGCTCATTGAGGATCAGTAGTGTATTATTCTGTCATCATAACGACCAAAAGGCGGAAGCTACCATTGGGGAAACTATAAATAGTTGGATTGAAGACAATATTGGTTCTACACCAGAGGAACGAGCCAATATGCTCAATGACACAAATGGTATTGCACCATTGTTCTTTGTTGCAACAAAATTTAATATCGATTTAGAGAGAACAAAGACTGACAATTCCTCAAACATAGACAAACTTGATGCACATTGGAACAGGTTTGATACCGTATTCCCAGAAATTATTAAGCCTAACAAATGGCTTGATAATTGGGTAAAACCAGGCGGATTATTCCGAACTACAGCTTTCCAAAACATTTATCCATTACGTGATTTCTACTGGTCTGGAAAGAATGGTGTATTTGATGGCTATAGTGATGGTGCAGTCAAGTCAGAAGAGAAAAGTGTTCATACGTATGCTGATTATCCGGACTATTTTGAAAATCTGAAACAAAGCTTTCTTAAGAATGCCTTTGTACAACGTCATTTTGCTAATCCCGAACAGACATGGAATGATGTTGCTACTATCAACAATGATGGTTCAAAGGCCATCATTCGTAATCTTGACACTATCGCAAGTGTACTCGAAGATGCAAGAAAAAAGAAATATCTTGCACAATTGGCTAAAATAAAGTCTGAGATGTATAATGCACTTTCTGTTTATTTTGAGCCAGAAGATAAGGAGGCAAAGAATCAAAAGGTAAAACAGATAGCCAGTGATATAAGAATGTCCCTTATTTTAAGTGTTGGCGAGAGGCCAGAGATATTCGGTCATATCATAGACAACCTCATGGTGCCAGTTGGTGATTTGCGAAGCATTGCCTATGATATTATCATCTGCCATACCGATACTCCAAAAGACTTTTCTATAATAAACTTTATACGCAAACAAGCGGACATTAATCCATCGGACAACAAGAAAACGAACACTCAAAAATTATGCGATTTCTTTGGCTGCGAAAAAGCAACATTAGAAGATGCGTTAAAAGAACGTGGCTGTACCATTGCAGAGGTGGTTTCGAGTGAAACGGAAACCTTGACAACTGTAGCGGATGTTGTCACCAAACATATTGTTGATTATTGGAATGCCTATATCAATAACAAAGTTAAGGTTCTTGAGCCGATGCTTCCACATTCAGATGAGGTAGTCTTTATGCTCTCGGCATTACTGAAAAAACTTGGGATAAAACGTATCCTTTCGGAACGAATAGACCGCTATTGTAAGGTATTCAGTCTTAATGAGCAACCAAACGCTATAGCTGATTATGCATCATTGACACTCAACAACTTTGTAAGTTCTGTCGGGCGCAAATATATTAACGATGAGGACGTTGACAATATTCGTGCGAAAGCAGATAAGTGTCACATTAAAGTTGATTTGAGTTCTTCTGCATGGAATGTAGTTAGAAAACCTCAACCATTATTACAAACTTTGAGCGCATTTGATGCCGCAGCCGATATAGATACTGTTGACAAACTAACGTTAATGAAGCTTCCACTTTGGGATAACTTCCAACGATGGGAGAATTTGGTAACGATAGGTCTGCTATATGCAAGTGACATCTCTCATGTTGACCCAATAGCCAATGCTAAAATTAAAACAATCATTGATGCTTGTGAAACTTTATATAAAGGATAAATAAATGGCAGGACATTCATTTTTTGGAAAACAAAAACTCTGCTATACAGAGGTGTCTGATTTTACCGACTATCAAGGTATAGGTCACGACCCCATGTACAAGAGATACGACAGTATTTTCAGTGTTGTAAAAAGGGTTATACCTATAAATCTGCAACATTTTCTTGCGACTCCAGAATATATGGATGATGAAGATCAGATTTGTTGGCATATAGAGAAATGGCAGCAGCATCCCACCCGTTTGAGTGAATTGTCAGGAGCAGAGTATGACAGATATAAGGGAATACTTGATGACACCATAAAAATATACAAGTCCTCTATTATGGATTTAAGTGGAGAGGATTTGCAGATTATGGCAGGTGCAATTAAATATGTCAGTGAAGATAGGGTATATTGTACAGATGACAAGGTGTATCTTGTAGCATGGGGTATGACTCCTGATGTGCGTCAGCACAAGGTTGTTGGCTCCGTGATTCACGACTTTGAATACACCAAGAAATATAAGATTACATTCGATGCTGGCGAACATGGAACAATTTCAAAACTTGACAAAACCATCAGTCGTGCCGAAGGATCGATACTTTCAAAATTGGATATACCTACAGTGGATGTTTGTGAGGGCTGGAATTTTACAGGGTGGATACCTTCGCCTATTGGTCAGAGAGTAAACTCCAATATGACTTTTACTGCGCAATATGACGAGGTCGTTTCAGAAACGCCTGCTATTCCTCCAATATCTCCAGAACCTTCAATCCCTTTAGATTCTCCAACAGAAGAACCTACGACAGAACCAGAAGATGTTTTCTACAATTGCCGTTTTGAAGCAGGTGAACATGGTTCTATTGAAGGTTCGTCTTCATTTAGAAAAGCTGCCAACACTACTTTGTCAAGTGGAGAAATACCTATAGTTACACCTAACAAAGGGTACAAGTTTACAGGATGGAACATATCTCCAAACAATATCCTCGTAGATGAGGATAAAGTGTTTTTCGCCCAATACGAGAAAACTTTGCCTTGGTACAAAAGATGGTGGCTGTGGTTTGCAGGATTGTGGACTGGCAAAGGTTGCTTAAAATGGTTGTTATGGCTGCTTCTTATAATATTGTTGATTTGGTTGCTATCATGGCTACTAAAAGGCTGTGGCCACCATTCGCCTGTAAACGGCGTTGTTCCTATTGATACCATCACGAGAGCGGATGGTTCTCGTGTTGATGATAATGGAGCGGTAAAACCGATTACCGGAAGTGACGGCAAGTTGCCTGATGACAATACGGTTGTTGCTCCAGTCATGGGCGAAGGTGGTGAAGAACCGCCTATTGTCAAGCAACCTGGTGTACCCAATATCATTGCCAATCGCCTGTTTTTGTATATGGAAAATGAGAACGACAATGTAGATGCATTGGCACGTGACTTCAAACAAGCGTATCCAGATGATAAGTATAGCATTATTGGATATGACAAGGAAGTAAAATTGCTTGTCATACAGATTCCAGAAAACGAACGTGACCAAATTCGCAAGACCATAAACAGTAAAATTCCTAATCATAAGTTCATTGTTTTTGACGAGGAAGTGTATGAACTGCATGGTCAAATCAGTAATTCGACAGAAAATGTAGGTTGGCATTTGAATGCGATACATCTTAAGCAAGGATGGACATATACAAAAGGTAGCTCAGATGTAAAAGTTGCCATTGTAGATGATGGCATTCAAGCAAGTCACCCTATGTTTAAGGGAAGAATTGTTGACGCATACAATGTCTTTACCCAAAATAATGCTCTAAGTCTTGGAGAAGGACATGGTACACATACTGCAGGATTAGCAGTAGGTTCGGCAGATTACTTTTCAAAGGGGGCTTCAGGTGTTGCTCCCAACTGCCAGATAATGCCTATACAGGTATTTGACAATAAGCAGTGTCCTTTGTCGGCTCTCATTGCAGGAGTAATGTATGCACTTCACCATGATGCAGATGTTGTAAACATATCCATCGGTCCTTCTTTCAAAGGTTTGAATGTGCTGCCTGTTGAACAACAAGCAGAAATTGCCAAGACGCAATTCCAAAATGTAGCTTTCTTATGGACTCGTGTTTGTAAGCTTGCAGCCAAGAAAAATACAATTCTTGTATTTGCTGCAGGAAATGACGACATTCTTACAAGTATTCCACCAGAGAATCGCAACGCTTCTTCTATAGTTGTAACAGCAGTTGATAAGAGGCTATATCCAACAGTATTCACGAATTATGGTCCTTGTTCCGATATTTCAGCTCCAGGCAAAGGTATCTATAGCTCATTTCCTTCTAACACCTTTCAATCATGTGATGGAACAAGCATGGCTGCGCCAATAGTTACTGGAACTATAGCTTTGATGAAATCGCTTAAAAAGGACATAACTGTAGCGCAAGCACGGAATGTACTTTATAAAACTGGTGCTGATGTTTACGGATATATTCCCCCTATGGTTTTGGTTGACAAGGCTTTGATGGCTGTTAAAAATGGTGACTTCAGTGAACCGACAGAACGGAAAATAAAACCTGTACCAGAAGGTGAAGGAGATGAGTCGGCGGCGAATAGGCAACAACCTATAGTAGACACACCTCCGAGTGTAAACACTGATACGCCTACATCCCAAGGAAATGAAACTGACTATGATGCTATTCGCAGAAAGATAGCAGAGTATAAACAAAAGATAGAAGAACTAGAACGTTTACTTCCGCAAAAAAGATAGATATGAATAGAAAACTTAGATTTTCGTGGGGACACATTGTGGCGTTCCTCGCACTGATTTTTATTGCGTATGTCGTTTTCATGGGAGCGACATACTACACCGTTGGTAATTATTGCGCAGGTTTATTTACCATGGGATGTTGTGTCCTTTTAATTGTTCTTACTGTATTAGGGGCGCAAGTTCTAAAGGGTGTGGATAAGAAGTTTCACAGGAGTATTATTTGGGAACGCATATTAGTAGCATGTTCTCCATTTATTATTATTATTGTTGGTGTTCCTTTCTCACATTTTTGGACAGTTCAAAGTTCGGAAGATGAAATCATCCAGCAGTTTGACAAATCAATTAAGGCTTCTTTGGGTATATTTTCAGATTATGACTCGTATTCGGATTCCAGAATAGAGCAACTTAAGTCTTCCTTAACATCAACAGTTAACGATGACCAACTCATAAATAATAGGATTACTGAGTTGTCACTATACTTGAAAAGTTCGACAAGAAAATCCATTGATGAGGCAAAAATTTGGATTAATAAGGTTAGTGATTCTCCTTCTGTATGGAATGTTTTTCTTTTCGAAAACAGAGCGTTCATGGGAATGTGCATCGATATTTGTCCCAAAAAGTGCGGAATGAGAAAAAAACAGGAGAAATCGTTGGTCATATCAAAATATTGTCTTAATTTTGCGGACAGACTATCGACGTGAGACGATTATCAAATGAAATCATACACTTAATGTTCTAATTATATTAAAGATGACGAAATTATCACTATTCAGACTGGCTTTCGTGCCGCTGTCGCTGGCCTCACTATCAGCGTTGGCGCAGACGGACGACGCACCAGCAATCCAGAAGACACCCACACCCGTGATCTTCCCTGACGCATCGCGCTTCACCCGAGTGGACGCGCCGGTGGTAAAGCAGAAGCAAGTGCCCGCCAAGCAGGTGCAAGCCCCGCTTCGTGGTTCCGACCAGCCCATCGAGCCGGACTGGGAGACTTCGTTCGCCACGACCGATGATGCCGATGTCTTCACGGTCATCGACGCCAACAACGACGGACTGACATGGGGATGGAGTGACTCCTACGATGGAAGTATGCGCAGCGAGTACAGCGCAAACAACGGCAACGACGACTGGCTCGTCACGCCTCCCATCCATTTCCTGCCCGGAAGACAGTATATCATCAAGTTTAATATCCGCAACGCAGCCACCAACTGGGTCAACTCCTTCGAGGTGAAATACGGCGAGGGCGACAACCCCGCCCAGTTTACGAAGACCCTCCAGCCGACCTTTGAGCCGAAGGGAGACGACTTCGAGACCCGTACCTATTATCTGACGTTCGACGAAGAGGTGACCTACCGCTTCGGCTTCCACGACAATACTGCCGAGGCCAACCGCTACTGGCTGTTCCTGGACGACCTCAGCATCGAGAAGGGTCCGCTCTCCACGTCGCCCGCAGCCGTGGAAGACCTGGAGGTGACTCCTGCCGAGCAGGGCAAGCTGAAGGCTACAGTGAGCTTCATGCTGCCGACGACGACCGTCGATGGCAAGCCGCTCTCCAAGGTGGACGGCGTCATCATCAAGCGCAATGGCGTGAAGGTGGCTACCCTCGGCGCAGGCAAGCCTGGCCAGACGATCACCTACGAAGACAACGACGTGCCCTCCAACGGCTACCATAGCTACCGTGTGACGGCATTGCTCGACGGCGAGGAAGGATCGAAGGCATCACGCTCCGCCTATATCGGACTCGACATCCCCTTGAGCCCGGAGGGCGTGAAACTCCTCGACAACGGCAACAACGTGCTCGCACAGTGGCCCGAGGCACGCAACTACGGTGCCAACAAGGGCTATGTCGATCCCTCACAGGTCACGGTGTCGCTCTTCGAGATGATCAAGACGACCTACGGTATGAGCATCGGCGACCTCGTAGCCACGAGCGACCCGGGCGTGACCGAGATGACCCTGCCTATTGATCCCGACGAGTCGCAAGCTGGAGACGGTGTGACGCAGTCTATCTTCCAGCTCGGCGCACGTGCCGACAACCCCGCGGGCAATAGCGGCTACTACGGCACCCACCCGCTCATCGTTGGCCCGGCCATCACGCTCCCATTCAAGGAGAGCCTGAGCAACGGCCACCTGGAGAACGGTTTCGTATGGACCGAGGGCAATGACATCCACAACAGCCGCATGAATCCTGCTGGCTGGATGCTCGTCAACGACAATCCTTCCGACGGCGACGCTGGTTCCCTGCGCTGGAGACAGTATAGCGTAGATACCGGTTTCGGCGACAGAGTATATGACATCCAGGTCGGCGACGAGGTATCAATGAATATGCCGAAGATCGCACTCAACGGCGCGGAGAATCCGAAACTCTTCTTCAGCCTCTACGCCAAGAAGGGTGAGCGCGCCCGCCTGCGCATCCTCATCGAGACACCCGACGCCGAGGAGCACGAGCTCCACACCTATGACCTCTCGACGGTGACCGCCGATGGATGGGAGCGCAAGGAACTGAGCCTCGCCCCCTGGGCCGACGAGAAGTTCGTCCTCATCAAGTTCCGCGCCATCTGCGACGGTGATCCCGAGAAGACTTACGTCGGCATCGACGACATCAACGTCTTCGACCAAAAGCAGCACAACCTCGCCGCCATCAAGCTCGCTACTCCGAAGAGCGTGACGGGTGGCAAGACGCTCGAGGCCAACGTGACCGTGAAGAACTACGGCGCGGAGAAGGCCAGCGGATACAGCGTCGTACTCTACTGCAACAATATCCCCGTAGATACCGTTACGGCATCCCGCGCCCTCGGCGTGCTGGAGTCTGACACCCTGACGCTGAGTTTCCATGCTGGCGTCAACCTCGGCGAGAACGCCACCCTCAAGGCCCAAGTGGTCTCTGACGGCGACATGCTCGACACGGACAACACCACCGACGAGGCCACCGTACGCATCCGCCGCTCTTCCTACTCTGCCGTCAGCGACCTGAAGGCCACGGCTCCTGGCGACGACGGCACGGTGAAGCTCTCCTGGAGCAGACCATCCATGCCGCAGCCCGAGGTTGTCACCGAGGACTTCGAGGACTATGCAGCCTTCGACCCCGAACTGGGTGAGTGGACGCTCATCGACGGCGACAAGGGTCTGGCAGGCGGCTTCTTCCAGAACTACAGTTATCCCGGACAGAACCTGCCGCTCGCCTTCTTCGCCTTCAACCCCGACATGATCACCGATGCATTCCCCGTCGTGATAAGCAACCCGGGTCTTACGCCGAAGAGCGGAGCACAGTTTGCTGGTGCTCCCTATGCCAACAGCGTGGCAGGCATGCCGATCGCTGCCGACAACTGGCTCATTACCCCCGAGCTCTCGGGCAAGGCACAGACCATCAAGTTCTATGCCTTCAACGTGACGGTAGTCGATGAGTGGGGCAACGTGCTGCCTTACAACGAGGCCTTCGACGTGCTCTCCTCCAAGACGGGCACGAAGACAAGCGACTTCAAACTCATCAACTCTTACAAGGCCGACGGCACCAACGCCATCTCTGAGGAGGCCAACTGGAAGGAGATCACCGTTGATGTGGAGGAGGGAACGAAATTCCTCGCCATCCACCACAAGAGCGACGCCAACAATAGCTTCCTCTTCGGTATCGACGACGTAACCTTCGAGAAGGGTGTCGTGGGCGCCAAGGATCAGATCACGAAGTACTACATCTACCGCGACGCCAAGCGCGTGGGAGAGGTCAGCGGAACGCAGACCACCTTCGACGACCATGGTGTGAACACGGGAGACCATGTCTATAACGTGACGGCCCTCTACAAGAGCGACACCAACGAGGAGAACGAGTCTTCCTTCTCCAACGACGCAACGCTCTACGTCAACGGCATCGCCGAGATCACAGCCAACGGACAGCAGGGTGATCAGCCTCGCTACAACCTCGCCGGACAGCGCGTCGGCAAGGACTACCGCGGCGTAGTCGTGGAGCAGGGTCGCAAGATCATCATCAAGTAAAACATCATCTTAATTTTCATTTGATAACAGCAGGGGCCGCCCAAAGCAAGCGTGCTGCAAGCGGCCCCACTTTTACCAAAAATCAAAACAATTATGAAGAAAATACTGACCTTATTTTTCGCCTGTGCACTCTCGATGGCTATGCAGGCACAGACGAAGCACAATGTGTATGTATGGGTGGACGGTGAGAAGACCCTCATCGAGAACGCCGACAGCATCACCTTCTCAGAGCCCGCCACGCCGCCGGCAGACGACGAGGCCGTAGATCTCGGTCTGAGCGTGAAATGGGCGCAGCGCAACCTCGGCGCAGAGAACCCGTGGGACTTCGGCACCTACTTCGCATGGGGCGAAATAGAAGGCAAGGACAACTATGAATGGGCTACTTACAAGCACGGCACGAGCTACAACCAGCTCACCAAGTATGTCTCGTCGGTGGGCTACGGCCTCGACGGCTTCATCGACAATAAGGAAGTACTTGACGAGAGCGACGATGCTGCCGCACAGTTGCTTGGCAACGGATGGCGCATGCCGACCCCAGAGGAGATGCAGGAGCTCATCGAAGACTGCACCTGGGAGGAGGACTACGACATGGGCGTGGGCGGCCTGAGAGTGACCGGCCCCAATGGCAACAGCATCTTCATGCCGTTCGCTGGCCGTATGTATGGCAGCATCCTCTTCCAGAGCAACGCTTCCGGCTACTACTGGACTTCCTCCCTCAACGAGAAGGCCAATGTGCAGGCCAAGTATCTCTGCATAGCACCCAACGGACAGGAGGTGACCTGCTACAACCGCTACTTCGGCTTCTCTATCCGTCCGGTGAAGAAGTAAGCCCACACCTACAGTTTTACGATTCCTGTGCTATCGCCAATCGGTGATAGACTTCTAACAACGGGAGGGAGACAAGGTTGCTTGTCTCCCTCCCGTTGTTTCTTATGCTTTGCAAAACAAGGATGCAGTCCTTGCGAAGCATGGTTCGTGTCGTGCGCTGTTTTCGTTGCCCTCCTACAGGGAAGCAACATCAAAAAAGGTCCTCGGGATGCGGTATTGTCACCACCTCGCCACGGCGCAGCGAGGCGGGTACGTCGATGACACGCTGATTGGCGCTGCCTCTGAAGACCAGGTCTGGATCACGCTGTGCAAGGATGAAGGGGCCATCGACCAGCACATCGACCCTTTCGAGGAGGGCACGCTGGCTGGGATGGGTGAGGATCTGCTCAAAGGTGAGACCCGTATAGCACCAGATGGTCTTGCGGCTGCGCTCGCGCAAGCCATCGGCCAGGCGTGCGAAGGCTTCGGCCTGAAACATCGGATCACCTCCAGAGAAGGTGACGTCGGCGAATGGATCGGCCAGGAGCTCGTCAAGGAGCGTGGCGACAGAGACGGGAGTGCCATGCTGGATATCCCACGACTCGGGGTTGTGACAACCCGGACAATGGTTGGGGCAGCCGGCACAATAGACCGTGGTGCGCATGCCCGGTCCATCGACCATCGTGTCGTGGACTACCTGAAGGACGGAGATGGTGTCCTGTAGTTTGGTGGAAGATTCGTTCATGGAATTATATGCTTAAGAAAGAGGGTGCGCCAAAAGCCGATTTTGACACACCCCCACCCTATATGTTTCTATCAATTAGTAGATCGCACGATGCTATAGCGTATGGGTGACACGATCCTTGAGTTCAGCAAGCTTGGCAGAGTTCCAGCGCTCCGTGGTACCGACGAGGTAGCCGGTGATGCGCTGGAGGCGGTCAATGTCCGTACTGCCACACTTCGGACAGACTTCCATGTTAGGATCCGCATTCTCATAGCCACACTTCATGCAGCGGTTGCGGTTGTGGTTCACCGAACCGTAGCCCATGTTGAAGCGGTCCATCATATCGACCACGCGCATGATGGCAGAAGGATTGTGGGTGGCATCGCCATCGACCTCGACGTAGAAGATATGACCACCACGCGTGAGGTCGTGGTACGGAGCCTCCACCTCGGCCTTGTGAAGCGCTGAGCACTTGTAATAGACGGGGACATGGTTGGAGTTGGTGTAATACTCGCGGTCGGTGATACCGGGGAGGATGCCAAACTCCTTGCGGTCGCGCTTGGTGAACTTGCCACTCAGACCCTCGGCAGGCGTAGCAAGGATGGAGTAGTTGTGGTGATACTTCTCAGAGAACTCGTTGGCACGGTCGCGCATGTGGGTCACGATCCGCAGTCCCAACTTCTGTGCCTCCTCGCTCTCGCCATGATGATGCCCGGTGAGGGCCACAAGACATTCGGCCAGTCCGATAAAGCCGATACCAAGCGTGCCCTGGTTGATAACCCGCTCAATGGTGTCCTCCGGCTTGAGCTGCTCTGCTCCGATCCAGAGATACTTCATGAGCATGGGGAACTGCTTGGCCAAGGCAGTGGCCTGGAACTGGAGGCGGTCGTCGAGCTGATGGGCCGCCACATCGAGCATTTCGTCGAGCTTCTCAAAGAACTTGTCCACGCGCTCCTGCTGGTTCTCAATACCCATACACTCGATGGCGAGCTTCACGATATTGATAGTGGAGAAACTGAGGTTGCCACGTCCTACACTCGTCTTCGGTCCGAATCGGTTCTCGAAGACACGGGTGCGGCATCCCATCGTGGCGATCTCCCAACGCGCACGGTCGGGATCGTCGGCACGCCAGTTCTCATTCTGGTTGAAGGTAGCGTCGAGGTTGAGGAAATTGGGGAAGAAGCGGCGCGCCGTCACCTTGCAAGCGAGCTTGTAGAGGTCATAATTAGGATCCTCCGGCAGATAGTTGACGCCTTTCTTCTTCTTCCAGATCTGGATGGGGAAGATAGCCGTCTCGCCATCGCCCACACCCTGATAGGTCGATTTGAGTATCTCGCGCATCACACAACGGCCTTCGGCAGAAGTGTCGGTGCCATAATTGATGGAGGAGAAGACGACCTGGTTGCCACCACGGGAGTGGATCGTGTTCATATTGTGGATGAACGCCTCCATGGCCTGGTGGACGCGGCCCACAGTCTTGTTGATGGCAAACTGGCGCAAGCGCTCGTCGCCATCGAGACCATCGAGCGGAGCCTCCAGATAGTCCTTGATCTCTGCCGTGCGGAGATCATCGAGACTGCGACCCTCAAACTGCTCCAGCGACCTCACTTCCTCCTCGTAGGTATAGCGCACATAGGGAGCGAGATAGAAGTCGAAAGCCGGAATGGCCTGACCTCCGTGCATCTCGTTCTGACAAGTCTCCAGGGAGATGCAAGCCAGTACGGCTGCCGTCTCGATGCGCTTGGCCGGACGGGAAGATCCGTGACCTGCCGTGAATCCGTTGCGCAGGATGACATCGAGCGGATGCTGCACACAGGTGAGCGACTTGGTGGGATAATAGTCCTTGTCGTGGATGTGGAGATAGTTGTGCTCGACAGCCAGACGCGCATCCTCAGAGAGCAGGTAGTCGTCCACGAACGGCTTGGTGGTCTCGGAAGCAAACTTCATCATCATGCCGGCAGGCGTGTCGGCATTCATGTTGGCATTCTCGCGAGTGATGTCGTTCTTCTTTGCATTGACAATGCTCATGAAAATATCGCGGGTCTTGGCCTTACGGGCTACCGAGCGCTTGTTGCGATAGGAGATATACTCACGGGCCACGTCCTTGCGCGAACTCTTCATCAGCTCACGCTCTACCTGGTCCTGGATCTCCTCCACGCCCATCTGCTCCTTGCCGCGTGCAGCGACACGGGTGCTGATACGTGCCACCAACTGCTCGTCCTCACCCTTTTCGGTATGGATCATCGCTTTGCGGATAGCGGCCTGTATCTTTTCCTCGTTGAATCCCACGACACGACCGTCGCGTTTCACCACTGTTAGTATCATTCTTTTAAAGTCATTTATAAACGGCAATGCGTAAAACGCTATGCCTTAGTGGGTTGTTATTATAGGGGGTATTTGCCCCTCATTTCTTGCTCGGCAAAGGTATAAAAATATATTGGAGAGTTAACCATTTCGGACAACTTTTTGACTGTTAAAGTATGTTTCATCGCTGATTAACAGGTGGTTATCAAAGACAAACGGAAAACTTTACACTTTAATGAAGAATAGCGGTTATCTGTTTATAATTTTTACAACAGCTTCTATAGGGCACCATTACATTTCTTACTTTCGACTATGAAACCAGACAGTCTTCTCCCATCAAAATTCACCATAGGACAGGACAAAGGAGAGCTAAGGAGAAAGCGTTTGATTACATTGTGTGCGAGCACATGTTGTTGACTTAAGTCAAAAATACGAGAAAAAAATCAATTTTCACCCTCATATATTTCTCTTGTTTCAAGAAACTGCGTACCTTTGCAACTGTAAAAACAAGAGCATTAGTTTAGGTTAGTCATTATATTTCGGTTTTGGTTATTTTGGTAGATTGATTGTTTCAGTTTTATAGGTTAGTTATTTGGTAGATTGATTGTATTCTAAGAAAGGAGGACATGGGCTTGCGAAAGTCCATTCATTCGACAAAAGGTAACAAAGCACGATAGCGCGCCATTCCAGTTTTGGGGTGGCGCGTTTTCTATGTTGTATCATACGTTGATCATAAATACAGACCTGGCCACCACCTTATATACTTGAGTATATACCTAAATAGAGAGAGATTCCTGGTAAGTACTAAAGGAGGAAGAGATTCCGCAAGCATGTAGAAAGCGCATGCCTTCATGCCCATCAGGGATGGCGTGTATATATATAATGAGAAGAGCCTCCAAGCATAATGCTCGAAGGCTCTCCTGTTG
>ERZ780198.1662-NODE-1662-length-19545-cov-7.107799_pt1 | contig 19545 bp, 18 predicted proteins | sample MGYA00510979_ERZ780198 | MGnify/ENA primary metagenome ERZ780198 (study PRJEB29588, sample SAMEA2158039) | human gut metagenome | biome: human gut; feature: human-associated habitat; material: faeces | place: Denmark | collected 2008/2010 ...
TTGCCTGCGGCAATGGGCTGACGCTACATTTCAGATTTTCTTCGAAAATCTGAAACATTACTCCCCAAAAACTGCCTTATAGTCTGCCTGGAATTTTTCGATTCCCTGATTGGTAAGCGGATGCTTTGTCATCTGCTCGATTACCTTGTAAGGAATAGTTGCAATGTCAGCGCCTGCAAGTGCGCAGTCGGTTACATGGATCGGGTTACGGATGGATGCTGCAATAATCTCGGTGTCATATCCGTAAATATCAAAGATCTCTGCGATCTGGCGGATCAGCTCGATACCCGGCTGGCTGATGTCATCCAGTCTGCCAAGGAATGGGGAAACATATGTAGCTCCTGCGTTTGCTGCAAGGATTGCCTGGTTTGCGCTGAAGATCAGGGTAACGTTTGTCTTGATGCCCTCAGAAGAAAGTACCTTTACGGCTTTGAGTCCTTCTACGGTCATAGGGATCTTTACAACCATGTTTGGATGGATGGCTGCGATCTCACGTCCTTCTTTGATCATGCCCTCTGCATCTACTGTTGTTGCCTTTACCTCGCCGCTGATCGGTCCGTCAACGATGGATGTGATCTCTTTAATGACTTCTGTAAAATCTCTTCCCTCTTTTGCGATCAGGGATGGGTTTGTGGTAACTCCACAGATGACCCCCATATCATTTGCTTTCTTAATGTCCTCTACATTCGCTGTATCCACGAAAAACTTCATAATAAAATACCTCCATTTTATTTGCATTTACTTTTATCTGTCAGCCTTAATATAGCACAATCCAAAAGTAAACACAAGTATAAAACAAAAGAAAATAAAAGTTATCAAAAGTAAACAAAAGTAATTCTTTTTATTTTCTTATTTAGGGCTGGCATAAATTCTTATTTTGGGTTATGATAGATTGTATATGAATAATTTTAGGAGACATAACGTTTTATGCTGCAACTGGAACGCCAGAAACATATTTTAAAATATTTAGAAGAAAATAGAAAAGCAACCACCAACGAACTGAGCGAGATGCTCGGCGTATCTGCCACCACCATCCGCACCGACTTAAATCAGATGGACAAAGAGAAACTTCTGACAAAAACACATGGTGGTGCTGTATATCGCGACAATTCTACCGATCAGAAGGAACTGACCGGACGGGCTTATTACTTTGATGAACGTGCGTTGGAAAATCAAAAAGAAAAGGAAATGATTGCCGATACGGCTGTAACCTTTGTGAAAGATCATATGTGTATCTTTCTTGATGCCAGCTCCACGGCTTACACACTTGGGATGAAACTGACCGGATTCACGGAGCTTACCGTCATTACGAACGGTATCAACCTTGCCCTGGCACTCAAAGATGTCCCTTGCATTACCGTGATTCTTACCGGCGGTATCGTAACTTCTGCATCTTCTTCCATTGAAGGACTGCTCGGAGAAGATCTGCTTAAAAAAATCCATACTGACATCGCATTTGTTTCTGCCCGTGGCTTTTCGGTGGAAAACGGGCTGACCGATTTCAGTATTTATGAGGCCGACCTGAAACGTATGTGCATCAAAGCATCTGCCAAAACCATCGCACTGATCGACCATACCAAATTCGATACATCTTCCATTTCCAGCTATGCATCCATCGACGATCTGCATCTTGTGATCACGGATGCCGGATTGTCCCAAAGCACCAAGGAAATCTACGAAAAAGCCGGCATTGATCTTATCGTTGCCGAATAGTTACTGTTATTTTTATACAAGGAGACTTCTTTATTATATGAAAATTCAATTATCCGAACACTTTACCTATAACAAACTGCTCCGGTTTGTTTTTCCCTCCATCGTTATGATGATTTTTACGTCTATCTACAGTGTCGTAGATGGATTATTTGTTTCTAATTTTGTTGGAAAAACAGCCCTTGCCTCCATCAATCTGATTTTCCCGTTTCTCATGGGACTGTCCGCTTTGGGCTTTATGATTGGAACCGGAGGTAGCGCGATCGTTGCCAAAACCTTGGGAGAAGGCGATCCGAAACGGGCCAATTCCTATTTTTCCATGCTTGTCTATGTGACAGCCATCGGCGGCATCATTCTGGCATTGCTCGGCATGCTTTTGGTCCCGTCCGTTGTTTCATTTCTCGGTGCCGAAGGCGAACTTCTCTCCAACTGCATTTTGTATGGCCGCATCAGTTTTATTTCCATGCCTGCCTTTATGCTGCAAAATGTATTCCAGAGTTTCTTTGTGACTGCGGAAAAACCAAAGCTTGGACTGGCTGTCATCATTACCGCCGGTGTCACCAATATGATTCTGGATCTGCTATTTGTCGGCATCCTTGGCTTCGGTCTGGCGGGTGCCGCCGTTGCAACCGTCTGCGGAGAGATGATTGGAGGACTTTTTCCTATATTCTATTTTTCCAGAAAAAACAGCAGTCTGCTCCGTCTTGGGAAAACGCAGTTCAACGGCCGTATTCTCATGCAGACCTGCGTCAACGGTTCTTCGGAACTTATGACCAACCTCTCAAGCTCCATTGTAAATTCCCTTTACAATATCCAGTTAATGAAATTCGCCGGAGAAAACGGAGTCGCTGCTTACGCTGCGATCATGTATGTAAATTTTATATTTATTGCGATCTTTCTTGGCTATTCCATCGGAAGCGCACCGATCATCAGCTACCATTATGGTGCCGGAAATGATGGAGAACTGAAAAATCTGTACAAAAAAAGCCTGCAGCTGGTGGGCTCCTGGGGCATTCTTCTTTTCGTTCTTGCCCAGTTTCTCGCCACACCGCTTGCAAAGCTTTTTGTTGGTTATGACAGCACGCTGCTTGCTATGACACAGACCGGTTTCCGTATTTACAGTCTCGTGTATATCATCAACGGCTTTAATATATTCGGTTCCTCATTCTTTACCGCTTTAAGTAACGGAGTAGTCTCCGCAGTAATTTCCTTTTTGCGCACACTGGTCTTTCAGATCGGTGCTGTGTTCATTCTTCCCATTGTATTTGGTGGAATCAACGGAATCTGGAGTTCTGTGACCGTTGCAGAACTTCTTACATTATGCATCACGATCACATTCTTTGTGCGTCAGCGCAGGAAATATCACTATGCGTAAGCATTTTCTGCTTTCATAATCTTGATCAGCCGGCTTGTTCCAAGCCGGTCTGCACCAAGTTCAACAAACTTTTCTGCATCTGCAAACGACGCGATTCCACCTGCCGCTTTCACTTTCACATTTGCGCCTACATACTTCCGCATCAGCGCCACATCTTCAAACGTTGCTCCTCCGGTAGAAAATCCTGTAGATGTTTTAATAAATTCAGCACCGGCTTTCGTAACGATCTCGCACATTTTTATTTTCTCTTTCTCCGTAAGAAGACAGGTCTCTATGATGACCTTTAGGATTCTTCCCTCACAGGCGGCATGAACCTGGCGGATTTCTTCCTCAATCTCCTCGTACCGCTTATCTTTCAGAAAACCAATGTTGATGACCATATCAATCTCCGAAGCACCATTTGCCACTGCATCTTTCGTCTCAAATACTTTGACCGCTGTGGTATGATATCCGTTCGGGAATCCGATCACGGTACAGATTGGAAGTCTGCCCTGCACATACTCCGCCGCCTGCTTCACATACGCTGCCGGTATGCAGGCCGATGCCGTATGGTACTTCATGGCATCATCGAGAATTTCCCTGATTTCCTCCCATGTCGCCGTCTGCGCAAGCAATGTATGATCAACCTTGTTCAATATTTCTTCTCTGTCCATTTTCCGTATCCTTTCTTATTCGCTTACTTTAACTCCTCTAAAATCGAGCTTCCAATTGTTCCTTCCGGCATAGAAAGTCCAAAGTTATCTGTGATAGTAGCGCCAATAATCGCAAAAGTAGAGGCTTCCTTTAATTTCTTTGGTTCTTTCATGGATGACGAATATGCAAGAAACGGAACCTTTTCTCTCGTATGATCTGTTCCGGTATATGTCGGATCGTTGCCGTGGTCCGCCGTTATGATGAGCAGATCATCCTCTTTTAAAACTTCAAGCAACTCTCCCAGTTTCACATCAAAACGCTCAAGTTCCTGTGCATAACCCGTGACATTTCTCCGGTGTCCCCACAGTGCATCAAAGTCAACGAGATTTACAAAGCAAAGTCCGGTAAAGTCTCTCTGTGCAATTTCTATCGTCTGTTCCATTCCGTAAACCGAACTCTTTGACCTATTCGATTCTGTGATTCCCTCTCCGTCAAAAATGTCATAGATCTTTCCGACGGATATCACATCGTACCCGGCATCTTTCAGCACATTCAAAGCGGTTCGGCCAAATGGCTTGAGCGCATAATCGTGACGGTTGCTCGTCCGTTTAAATTCGCCCTTCTTCTTTCCCACATAAGGGCGTGCAATCACACGTCCGACTTTCCACTCATCTTTCATCGTAATTTTCCTGGCGATCTCACAGCAACGATACAGTTCATCGAGCCCAAACGTTTCCTCATTGCCACAGATCTGCAATACAGAGTCCGCAGAAGTATAGACAATCATATGTCCTGTCGCAATCTCTTCTTCTCCAAGTTCATCAAGGATCACTGTACCGCTGGCACTCTTGTTTCCGATTACCTTGTGTCCCGTGCGTTTTTCGAGTTCCTCGATCAGTTCCTTCGGGAATCCATGCTCGGTAAAAGTCAAAAACGGTTTCGTAATATGAAGTCCCATCATCTCCCAGTGTCCGGTCATTGTATCTTTGCCGTTGCTCGCCTCGTTCAAACGCGTATAATATGCTTTCGGCGTCTCGACCGGTGCAATATTTTTTAAAGGCTTCATGTTTGCAATACCAAGTTTCTGCAGATTTGGAATATGCAGATTTCCTACGGATTCTGCAATATGTCCCAAAGTATCGGTTCCTGCATCTCCAAATGCAGCAGCATCCACCGCATCGCCTGCGCCAAGAGAATCAATCACAATTGTAAAAACACGTTTATATTTTTTATAATCCATATATTTCACCTTCTCCTTTTACTTTCCTGTCTTCTCCTGATCTTCGCGGATCAATGTCCGCAGTGCCTCCACAGCGATTGAAATTGCAGCTTCTGTATCATGAACAATCGGGTTATCCATTCCACGCGCATTCCGCTCCTGATTTCCCATTACCAGTAAATCAGTTCCGCAGCGCACACCCAGATGTGCTGCCACAATAAACAGCGCCGCCGATTCCATCTCCGATGCCTTGCATCCCATACGTTTCCACGCTTCCCACTTATTGGTCAGTTCGTAGCTTACCGGCATCCGCTCCGGCTCATGCTGTCCGTAAAATGCATCTTTGCACTGTACCACTCCCGTGTGGTATGTGTATCCAAGCTTACGGCTGGCCGCCACCAATGCGTTGGTGGTATCTAAATCTGCAACCGCCGGATATTCGATTGGCGCATATTCCTTGCTTGTTCCTTCCATGCGCACCGCTCCGGTTGCAACAACAATATCGCCGCCTTTTACATCAAGATCAATGCCACCGCAGGTTCCGACACGGATAAAGGTGTCCGCCCCGCACAGTACCAGTTCTTCCATTGCAATCGATGCAGACGGACCTCCGATTCCTGTGGAAGTCACACTGACTTTGACTCCGTCAAGTTCTCCGGTATATGTCACAAATTCCCGGCTGTCTGCCACAAGATGTGCATTGTCAAAATGCTCCGCAATCTTTGCACAGCGCTTAGGATCCCCCGGCAAAATTACATAACGTCCCACATCTCCCGGACGTATCTGCAAATGATACTGTAAATCTTTTTCCCCCGAATAATTCTGCATCGCTTTTCCCTCTCTTTCACAAATGATCTGATATGCTATTCCCATGCACTTCGAAATAGTCGCTCTATGAGAAAAGTATACCACATCTACCTGCAAAGCAGTCCATTTTTTGTTACAATAACAGTTAATTTTATTATGCATTTCTTCGATATATATGTTACAATATGTATAAATGTTTAAATTAATATCTGGAGGCTTTCTTTATGAAACGTATAAAAAAATATCTCTTTCTATTACTTACGGCAATCCTGCTTTTTGCGCAGCCGATGCCTCAGGTACAGGCCTTTACGACAACTGCCGCAACCGGACAGGTCAAATTAAATAAAAAATCTTTAACGATTGCCTATACCAAGACAGCCAAATTAAAACTGAAAAATGCACCTGCAAAGGTTGCCTGGTATTCAAGCAACACAAAGATTGCATACTGCGATGCCGGAACCGTCGAAGCCCGTTCCGTAGGCAAAGTAAAGATCACTGCAAAATGCAGAGGTATATCCTATACCTGTACCGTCACGGTTACTTCCGGAGAAAATGCCGGTTTAACTGAAAACGGGCGTTATACAAGCAAAAATAAAGTTGCTGCTTACATCCGCAGATATGGGAAACTTCCTTCCAATTTCATCACTAAATCAGAAGCTTCTGAACTTGGATGGAATGGCGGATCATTGTTGAAATATTCCAAATATGCCTGCATTGGCGGTAACATCTATCACGATTATGAAGGAGTTCTTCCAAAAGCTGCCGGCAGAAAATATTATGAATGTGACATTGATACGATGGGTGCTTTAAGCCGCGGTGCCAAAAGAATTATCTACTCGAATGATGGACTGATCTATTATACCGACAACCATTACAATCATTTTAAGCAGTTGTAAATTCCAAAAAAGTACATAAAAATACCGTAACTTCTTATTTTTCAGAGGTTACGGTATTTTTTAATTTAGATATTACAATTTTTTATAATCTTTCTGGCTCCTGCTTTGTCAATCATCACAATGCCTTTTTATAAATCTCAGCGATTTCCTCCTGTGAGAATACCACTGGATTATTTGCAATGCTATGTGCAGAAACTTTCATGCAGTTCTCTGCCATCCATGGAATGTCTTTCTCTTCAATTCCCAGATCAGACAATGTACAGGTAAGCTCGATATCCTCCAACAGTTCACGCACTTTTCCTGCCAGATCCTCCGCCTTTTCTCCACCAAACAATTTTGCAAGTTTTGCGAACTTCTCCGGCGCCCCCTGATAAGAATCTTCAATAATCGTTGGCGTCAGGGCCGCAAGTCCCTTTCCATGTACGACATCTTTCAATCCGCTTGCCGGATGCTCCATACCATGTGCCAAAGTAACTCCGGTGGTATTGATCACCATGCCGCCGATCGTACTTGCCAGTGTGATTTTCTCCCAGCTGTCTTTGCTTCCGGTTCCTTTGTATACATCTACCAGATTGTGGGCAATCAGATCCACAGCATAAAGGCTTAATGCGTCCGTGAACGGCTGCGCAATCTTTGATGTATATGATTCCATGTTGTGACACAATGCATCAAAACCTACGGATGCCAGTACATGCTTTGGCATCGTCATCATACACTCCGGATCCACGATGGACACTTTTGCTACGATTGCATTACAGCGAAGTGATTTCTTGTCTCCATTGTCCGGATTGGTCAATACTGCAATACCATTTCCTTCCGATCCGGTACCACAGGTTGTCGGAATCAGAATAATCGGGAGTGCTGTATCGCTGGCTTTTTTGCCAAAAATGTAATCACTCACATCGCCGTCATTCACTGCGAGGAATGCAATTGCCTTGGCACAATCCATAATGCTTCCGCCACCGATGGCCACAACGACATCACAACCATTATCTTTTGCAAATGCGGCACCTTCCGCTGCCGTCGTGGTCAGCGGATTCTGCGCAACTTTATCAAACAGAACCGAATCGATTCCTTCTGCTTTGAGACTGTCTTTTACCTTGTCATAAAGTCCTGACTTTTTTGCACTGCTATGTCCTGTGACAATCAATGCTTTCTTTCCATATGGTTTTGTCAGTTCTCCTGCTTTTGCTACTTTTCCGGAACCAAATTCAATATTTACCGGAAGAAAATACTTAAATGCAATATCACTCATTTTATCCCTCCATAGCAGTTACTACTGCTTTTTCAAAAATATCCAATCCTGCTGCAAGCTGCTCATCTGTAATTACCAGAGGTGCAAGGAAACGGATAACATTATTATACGCTCCTGCGCCCTCTACAAGCAAGCCATTTTTTGCACACTCATTGATCACTGTTGCTGTAAGCTCCGGTGCCGGCTCCTTCGTCTCTTTATCTTTTACAAACTCAATACCGATCATTCCGCCAAGTCCACGGACATCTCCAACACAGTTATACTTTTCTTTCATAGCCAGATAACGCTCGGTCACTTTCTTTCCGATCTCACAGGAACGCTCTGCCAGATGGTCTCTCTCCATAATCTCGATGGTTTTTAACGCTGCCGCACAGGCCAGTGGGTTACCACAGAATGTTCCACCGATGGTTCCCGGTGCAGCTGCCTCCATGATTTCTTTTCTTGCAACGATTGCGGAAAGCGGAACTCCGGCTGCAATGGATTTTGCTGTAGCAATAATATCCGGCTGTACGCCTGCCTCTTCCCAGTACATGCTCGCAAACATCCGTCCGGTTCTGCAGAATCCACTCTGTACCTCATCTGCAATAAGAAGAATGCCATTATCATCGCAAAGCCTGCGCACTGCCTTTACCCACTCGATTGGTGCCGGGATAAATCCTCCCTCACCCTGCAATGGCTCAACAACGATTGCTGCAATGGTATCGGCTGCCGCACACTGCTCAAAGACATCGGTCAGCGATTTCATATAGTAATCCAAAGCAGCATCCTGTGGCATTCCTTCCGGATTTCTATAATAGTATGGGAACTGTGCACGGAACACACCATTTGCAAGCTCGCCCATTCCCTTTGCATATGCTTTCTTAGATGTCATTGCCATGGTGTAATGGGTTCTTCCATGGAATGCTCCGGAAAATACGATAATATTTGGCCGTTTCGTGAAACTCTTTGCAATCTTAACTGCATTCTCATCTGCCTCTGCACCGCTGTTTGCGAAATATGCTTTTTTCTCGGTTCCCTTTACAGGAGCAATGCTGCAAAGTTTTTCTGCAAGTGATACATAGCCCTCATGGGTCACAACATTGAACATTCCATGGAAATATTTATCCGCCTGTGCTTTAACTGCCTCTACAACCTCTGGCTGTGAGAATCCAATGTTCAATACGCCGACACCACCGATCCAATCAAGGAATTTGTTTCCATCGACATCCTCAATCATTGCTCCCTCCCCGCGATCGATTACAACAGGATAACCGCAGCGGATTGCGGATGGTACTACATTTTCTCTTCTTTTAATAATTTCTGTGGCCTTAGGTCCTGGTAATGTATCTGTAATAATTTTTGGTAAGTCTGTTCTTAACATTTATTCGTCCTCCCTGTCGTTCTGTGTTTTCGTTGCATATATAATTGCACAATTGTTGTGCGGTTTCCATAGGTCTGCGGCACAAAATACATGGTGTTCTTTGTGCTGCCAGCACAGTTCTTTCTTGACAACAGCCATTTTTTCTTTCATACTCATGTTGTGTGCCAGAACTTCTACCGGCTGCGTCAGGCATGGCAGGGGCGGACCCGATGGTATTTTATTCCACGGTTTTAGACAGAATTACTGAAGTTTTCAGTAGCCTTCTCCTGCCTTAATTTTTGTGTCCGGGCAATGCTTCGACTGTTTCCGTGGCGTGTCGGTCTGCCGGGAACACGCTCACAATTTCTAGGTTGCCTAAGTGGGTATCCTCAGGAAGTCGATATGAGCCGCCACGGTCAAAACTCGCATCAGGTATTACGAAATTGCGTTATGCTGTGCTGCTCAGACATTTGCCCCAGTGGCGGCACGTTTCCTTCGAATACCCACTAAGGCAACCACGAAATCGTTCGGACGTGTCCCCGGCAGACTGACACGCCACGGAAACTGTTGAACTTTAAACGGACATAAATAATAGAAAGAGGCAGGAGGAGGTTACGAAAAATTCGTGATTCTGAATAACTAGTGGAATAAAATACCATCGGGTCCACCCCTGCCATGCCTGACGCAGCCGGTAGAAGTTCAAACATACAACATGAAATCGAAAGGAACTAAAAAATGGCTGTTTTCTTAAAAGAACTGTATCAAGCTACCAAAGACCTGTATCATCTGCATCTTTTGGCGGGCGCAGACGATCTGGACCACACAATCAACTGGGTATATATCTCCGAAGATATCACCACCTCCACCTTTTTAAATGGTGGTGAACTCATTATCACTACAGGTGTCACTTCCTCCGAAGACAAAGACTGGCTCAAGAAGTTTATTATAGAATTAATATCGCACAAAACAAGTGGTCTTATCATAAATACAGGAAAATACATCTTCGAAGATGATATCTCCGAGGAAATTTTGCGACTTTGTCATGAGCATCATTTTCCACTTTTTACGATGCCGTGGGAAACGAAAATTTTTGATATTACGCACAATTACTACAATCGCATTTTTGAAGATGTGCGAAACAACGATAAACTGACCGCAACTTTTGAAACAATTCTGTTCGAAGACCAAGTGTCCGAAAATGCTCTTTCCATTCTTACCGATGCCGGATTTATGGAAGACAATCTGCAAGTTCTATATATTGATACAACACTTTCACAGAGTGCCTTGCGCCTTTTACACAGCGCATGCAAACGTTTCGGCAACTACCACATCTGCGCAGGAAAGGAAAGCACGATTGTGATTTTCTGTACCTCCATGCAGACTTCGACCGCCTGCCTGCAGATTCCAGCCTCTTTGCATGCACATTTTCCGGACCTGGAATTCCACAGTGGCTGTGGCAATCTGTGCACGGACATAAAAAAACTGCGCACAGCTTACCTGCACGCAGTTTCCGCAGCACAAATGGCTGCATGTTCCAATGAACGCTTTTTCCATTATAATGATTTTGGATTTTATAAACTCCTGCTCGAAATTCAAGATACCGGTCTGATGAAGAACTACATCCGCGAATACCTTGGCACAGTCATGGATTATGATCAAAAGCACCATACGATGTTAACAGAAACATTGCATAAATACCTGCTATACGGGGGCAGTATACAATTAGTTGCACAGCATATGTTCTGTCACCGGAATACGATCAATTACCGCTTACGCATCTTAAAAGATGACCTTGGCTATTCGCTGGACGATGTCCAAACCCGCTTTGTCCTGCTGTCAGCGTATCAGCTCCACACCTTCTGTCAGCAGATTTTAAAGTTCTAATGAGCATGCATCAATTTCACGCAGTTCTTCTTCCGTGAAATCTGCACTTCCAAGAACTTTGAGGTTTTCAAGAATTTGCTGCGGGCGGGAAGCTCCAATTAGTACGGATGTAACAACACCATCGCGAATTACCCATTTCAAGGCCATCTGTGCCAGGCTTTCTCCTCTGGCTGCTGCAATAGCATTCAACCGGCGGATGCTTGCCAGCCGTTCCTCGCTGAACTGATCCGCATGAAGGAAACGTCCGTCCGTATTCACACGGCTATCCTTTGGAATCCCGTTTAAATAGCGGTCCGTGAGCATTCCCTGCGCCAACGGGCTATAAGAAATGATTCCTTTCTTCTGTTCGGCTGTTGCCTGCTTCAATCCGTTGCGCTCAATAGTACGGTTGAATATATTATAAGAATTCTGATTGATTACGAACGGGCAATGAAATTCTTCCAGTATCGCCGCCGCACGTTTCATCGTCTCTCCATCATAATTTGACAATCCCACATACAACGCTTTTCCGCTTTTTACAATCTGGTCCAATGCTCCCATCGTTTCCTCAAGCGGTGTCTCCGGATCCATGCGGTGATGATAGAAAATATCCACATAATCCAATCCCAGACGTTTCAGGCTCTGATCCAGACTTGCAATTAGATACTTGCGGCTTCCCCAGTCCCCATAAGGTCCCGGCCACATATCAAATCCGGCTTTCGTGCTGATAATCAGTTCATCCCTGTATGCGCCAAATTCTTCTCGAAGAATTTTTCCAAGATTTGCCTCTGCACTTCCCGGCTGTGGTCCATAATTGTTCGCCAGATCAAAATGTGTAATCCCATGATCAAACGCGGTAAAGCACATCTGCTTCATATTCTCATAGACACCGGTATCTCCAAAATTGTGCCAGAATCCCAAAGAAACTTCCGGCAACTGTAATCCGCTGGCTCCGCAGCGGTGATATTTCATTGTCTCATAACGTGACTGATTTGCCTGATACATAAACATACTCCTTTCATGCAATAATTAAATTTTATTTTATAAAAAATTTATCATAAATACCGAATCCAAAGATAAACAAAATGATCAGTGGCAAAATATAGGTGATGTATCCACGCATCCAGTTTTGTATCTTCAGGCCTTTTCCGGTATTAGCTTCCTTCGTATAATTGTTCCATCCCCAGCCATATTTGCTGGTGCAAAAAAGCAGGTATACCAAAGACCCCAGTGGAAGGAACAGGTTGCTGACCAGAAAATCTTCCAGATCCAGAACCGTTCCACCAAAGACATTTAAACCGCTCCACTGCCACAAATTGTATCCAAGCACACATGGAAGTGACAATACCATGATCAGAATCAAATTTACGGCACAGGACTTTCCTCTGCTGCATCCGGTCAGTTCCATTCCACAGGAAATGATATTCTCAAATACGGCCAGAATTGTCGAAAAAGCTGCAAAGAACATAAACAGGAAAAACAGGCTTCCCCACAATCTTCCCAATGGAATATGATTAAAAATATTTGGCAAAGTAATAAAAATCAGGCTTGGTCCGGATGTCTGATCTACATGGAAGGTAAAACATGCCGGAAAAATAATCAGACCTGCCGTAATCGCTACAAATGTATCAAGCACAGCTATATTTAAAGATTCTCCCAGCAACGAGCGCTCCTTGCCAATATAACTTCCAAATATCGCCATCGCTCCAATACCCAGACTCAATGTGAAAAATGCCTGATTCATAGCTGCTGTGATTGTTTTCACAATTCCGATTTCTTTCATGCGTGCAAAATCCGGAAGCAGATAAAAGGACAGACCTTCTTTTGCGCCATCCATAAAGAAACTGTTGATGGCAAGCACTATCATAATGCAAAGCAACGCGGTCATCATTACCTTTGTCACCTTCTCAAGCCCATTCTGCAGACCTCGCGAACACACAAACACGCCTGCGCATACCACAACAATCATCCAGAATCCCATGATCTGTGGCTTTCCTAACATCTCCGTAAACTGATCCGATACGCCCTGTGCATCCAGTCCCTCGAACTGTCCTCTCACACTGAGATAAAAATAATGAAGCATCCAGCCGGTTACTGTGGTATAAAACATCATCAGCAGATAACATCCGATCAATGTTATATAACCATGGATATGCCATTTCTGTCCCGGCTTTTCCAATGCCTGATATGCCTTAACCGGACTCTTCTGGCTGGCACGCCCTACCGCAAACTCCATGGTCATGATTGGAAGTCCCAAAAGCAACAGAAACAGGAGATAAAACAGCACAAATGCGCCACCACCTCCCTGGCCTGCTGCGTATGGAAATTTCCACACATTTCCTATTCCGATGGCACATCCTGATGAAAGCAGGATAAATCCTAATCGTGATTTAAGTTTTTCTCTTTCGTTCATACAATAAAATCCCCTCTCGTTTGATCAACTACTATCAAGTTTATTGGCATCATGAAAAAAATAGTACGTGATTCAGAAGAAAATCTCCATGTATCAATCACGGAAGATTTCCGCTATTTCGTGTGCAATTTCTATACAGAAGCCGTAGCCGGGATGCTCATTAATCTGTTCCAGCATCCAGACATCTGTGAGTGCGCCAAAACCTATGAATATTTTTCTGTCATACTGCATAATTCACTTCCGGCTGTATTGCTGTCACAGGGAAATCCTTCTTTAAATTAAAGTCTTACCTTTCTTTCAATAACAGACAGACTGCTTCCACATGTCTCGTAAAAGGAAACATATCATATGGGGAACATTCTTTCATCCGATATCCATGCTTTGTCAGATACTTCAGATCCCTTGCCAATGTATCCGGTCCACAGGATACATAGACCACTTTTTCCGGTGCCAGCTGAACGACTGAAGACAAAAATGCCTCATCACTTCCGGTACGCGGCGGATCCATGATGACGACATCCGCTTTCTGTCCATTTCGCGCCATCTCCACCATAAACTTTCCGGCATCTTCATTATAAAAAGTAACATTATGAATATTGTTTCGTTTGGCATTGGTGATTGCATCTTTGACTGCATCACGGTTCAGCTCCACTCCAATTACCTTCTTTGCCTTACTGCTGGCAATCAGTCCAATCGTTCCGGTTCCGCAATATGCATCAATCACCGTTTCTTTCCCTGTCAGTTTTGCGCAGGAAATGGCTTTCTTATACAGACGCTCTGTCTGCTGCGGATTTACCTGATAAAAGGAGGTCGGTGAAATGCGGAATGTACAGCCACATAATTCGTCCTCAATAAATCCTTTTCCGTAAATTGTAATGTTACGCTCTCCCAAAACCATGCTTGTCTTTCGATCATTGACATTGATGACAACCGTGCTGATTTCCGGGAATTTCTTTCGCAGTGCCTTTACAAAATTATTTTTAGATGGAAGGATTGGTGACACGAGCACCAGAACCACCATGATCTGTCCACTATGGTACCCTTTGCGCACAAGCACATGACGTAACAATCCATAACCGGTATCCTCATCATACGCACGAATACGGAACGAACGCATCATATTTTTGATTTCGCGAATGATTGCATCCGCCTGCTCATCCTCAATCTGGCACTGCTCCACATCCACAACATCATGCGAATGTTTCTCATACACTCCAGCCACAATATGTCCGCGTTTGGTGCAGGAAAAAGCAGCCTGTACTTTATGACGGTAATGGTACGGATTGTCCATTCCTACAATCGGATTTATCTTTCCAAACGGTTCCATGAGCTTTCGCATATAACTTTGCTTTTTTTCCAGCTGCTTTTTATAAGAAAAGCCCTGATAATCGCAGCCCCCACACTTCTTTGCATATGGGCAGTGTTCAGAAGACTTTTCTTTTTCCCCTGCCTGCAGTTTACGCTTGTCTGTATTTTTTAAATTGGTATGTTTCAACTCTTTTTTGAGATTTGAATTTTTGTTTATTTTCTCTTCCATTTTAATGCCTTCCGAATTTTTCATTGAATGTAACTATTCTGCCTCTTGGATTAGATACCATCGATTTATTATAACATCATTACCGCTAAAGAAAAAGGACATATGCAGTGCATACGTCCTTTCGGTTGGAAACTCCTCAATTTCCAACACAATTATCTAATTAACCATCAACTAACTAGTTGTTATCGCCGGTATTCTCGGTGCCTTCCGTCGGCTCTTCTGTTTCCGCTTTCACATCCGGATCTGCATAAGTGATCTCGTTGGAAGAACGGAAGATCGTATCATTCGAACCAAGCTGACATACTTTGACAGTATCACCATCCTCGATATCATCCTTACTGATTACAAGACAATCCGCAGAACTGAAAATGGTGTTCACTTTCTTGTCATTTACATACACACGGCTCCATTTCGTAAAGTTCTTTCCGCGAATAATAACTTCGGAATCTCCGATGGAATTGGTCGCACTGTTTACAACTACATCATCAACACCCATTACAATATCACTTGCAGGATATTTGTCCTGGCCATCGTAGCAGTAACGATCCCCGTAAAGAATATCATACTGTAAATTCTCAAGACCATCCTGATATGTTGTCGAATCACTCTGTGTCTGGTGATAAGAAAGGATTGTTCCTTCGTGAATACCTACAGAATTTGTAATACTTGCCATAAGCTGGTAGGCATATAAATCGGCATCCTGTTTCTTAAGCCCCATATTATTCCAGGTAACATATTTTGTCTTGTAAATATCCCCGGATTTCATATCATCATCAGTAAGTCCCATGGTTGGAAGGTGATCGCCGAAGAATACAATAACCGTATCTTCATCACGTTTGCTTACTTTCTTGATGAGATCATTCATAAAGGTATCAACCTCATTTAACTGGTTGATGTAATAGGTCCACTGATTTAATGATTCCTCATCATCAGCACCGGAAGCTACATACTTCGGATCATTGATCACTGGTGTCGTTGGATAATCACCGTGAGTACCAACTGTAATGGTATACGTAAAGTCTGGCTGATTTGGAGTGGAATCCAAAGTCTTCATAGTCTCATTTACCAGAATATCATCCGTTGCCCAGTTGCCGTTTGGCGTATAAGTCTGGATGTTCATAAGCTCTTTGCTGGTGAAAGTATCATACCCCATCATCGAAAATGCATTTACACGACTATAGAAGTTTCCGCCATTGTTATGTACTGCATGTGTTCCATATCCGATCGTAGCCAAATCAGATGCAGTGCTCTCACAATCCGTCTTCTTTAAAATTGTTTTATAAGGATATTCACCAGTACCAAAATATTTCATGCTCATTCCTGTAAGTACTTCAAACTCTGTGTTTGCTGTACCTGCACCAACAACTGGAACTGTCAGATATCCGCTTGTATATTTCTTCTCAAGTTTATGGAACGTTGGAATCGGATCCTCATTGTAATTTAAAAACTTAATCTCATCCGGATCACAGAAAGACTCTAACAGAACACAGATAATATTTGGAGCATTCTTTGAGGTAACCGTTGTCTCTTTCTTGTCGGCCGCAACCTGTTCCTCAATTCCATCAATATGCTGCTCATTGTAAGTATCCGGTTTTTTCATTCCGCGGTCTATAACGCTGGAAGAGAATCCATAAATAAATCCATAATTTTCATAACCCTGTGCAATGTTAGAGAAATAACTTGCTACAACATTGGTCTTCTGGGCTGCGGACGTTGTAATCGGCAGGCCAATAAAGAGAACGGATACGATAGAAGCTAATACTATCACTTTATGGATTTTTCCCTGAAAACGTGGTCCTTTGATAAAGAGCACGATGCAGAATAATGCGAACAATCCAAGGCCAATCACAACGATTGTTGCTTCTTCTGCCGTAAAATAGTTCGTATTGTTCATCGCAAGTAAGTCCGGAATACATTTCAAATCAGTAAATCCAAACGGTGTTACACGGTTTGAAAGAATGCATCCATTAATAATACCAAGTATAATCCAGAATCCGCTTATAATAATTCGAATAAAAGCACGTCTCCGGAACATATATGCAAAACACAACGATGCAAAAACAATAAGTGCATTATATAAGAAAGCAAACGTGTGTCCCGCAACGAAACTGCATGCCGATAAAAAATCTCTTCTTGAAATAACTTCCACAATAAATACCAAAGCACAGGAAATCAGTGCATGAAATAAAAGGGAATATTTATTTAAAAATGCAATTCTTCGCATGTATGCTTCGGAATGTTCTTTTTCAACTTTGGTAAAAAGCTTTGTTTTAATATTACTTAGAAATTTCTTCATATTTACCTCCTCTTTACTCAAGCAATAGATTACTCAAAAAGTGTCATAAAAGCAAGAGGTAAAATTTATAAAAAAACCCCAACAAAGTTGGGGTTTTGATGCAATATGAATAAATCGTGAACAAAAAATGTCCTATTTATTGGAACGTCTCCAGATGTGCATTTTTTCAGCCTCTGCAATCAGTTCATCACGGAAGTCCGGATGTGCAATAGAAATGAGGGCTTCTGCCTTCTGCCAGCTGGATAATCCCTTGACATTTACCATACCATATTCAGTTACCACATAGTGTGTATTCGCACGGGTATCCGTTACCACAGAACCTTCTGCAAGTGTCGGACGAATTCTCGAATGTGATACGCCCTGCTTATCTGTAAATGTAGAAGAACAGCAGATAAAGCTCTTACCACCATTGGAAAGATAAGCACCAAGTACGAAGTCTAACTGTCCGCCTGCACCACTGATGTGCTTAATTCCGGAAGACTCAGAACTTACCTGACCAAATAAGTCGATATCAACACAGTTGTTGATGGAAATAAAATTATCCAATGCAGCAATTGAACGAATGTCATTTGTATAACTTACAGGAGCACTCATCAACTCCGGATTTTCATCCAGGTAATCGTACATCTTCTTGGTTCCGGCACCGAAACCATATACCTGACGGAAACGGTCGATGTTCTTGTGAGCACCTGTAATTTTTCCAGCCTTGGCAATATCAACAAATGCATCTACGTACATCTCTGTATGTACACCAAGATCTTTCAGATCAGACTCAGCGATCAGAGAACCTACTGCATTTGGCATTCCACCGATACCAAGCTGTAAGCAGGCACCGTTTGGAATCTGATCAACGATGAGACGAGCTACTTTCTGATCAATCTCTGTAGCAGGACCGCCTGCACCAAGTTCACCGATTGGCGGATTCTCGCCTTCCACGATTGCATTGACTTTGGAAATATGGATTCCGTTCTCTGTTCCGCCTAAGCAACGCGGCATGTTCTCATTAACTTCAACGATGATATGCTTTGCTGTCTCACACATTGCGCCGAGATGAGAAGCACTTGGTCCAAAGTTAAAGTATCCATGCTTGTCCATCGGAGCTACCTGGAACATTGCAACATCATCCGGGCAATCCAGTTCACGATAATAGCGTGGAAGCTCTGAATAACGGATCGGCGCATAGTAAGCACATCCGCGGTTGATCAGCTTACGCTCATATCCGCCCATATGCCAGGAGTTCCATGTAAAATGTTCGCCTGCACCCTCTCTTTCAAAAACTGTCTTTCTGTCCTCTTTTCCAGTGCATATCTTGCACTGATTCCGGCGACTACAAACAGCAGTAACATAAACCACGGGTATACAAAATACTGGTAAATCCCCGCAAATGTAACTGCTCCTTCATACGGTTTTAAACCGGCAAACATCGCCTCGGTTCCAATATTATTGTAATAAAAATAAACATGAAAGATCACAACAAAAAAAATCGTCAGAAACCGGATATTATCCAGATAATGTTTTCTCATAAAAATCTCCATTTCCTCCTGCAGTGTTTTCCTCACTTTTTTGTGTCTTAGTTCTTATCCTTTTGATTTGCCATTTTTAATGCCTGCTGCACGAAATCTATCATATCATCTGCTTTGATCAGGGCAATCCCCTGTGCTTCATCACCTAACACCATGATCGTATCTCCCGCTTTGATCTGAAAAACTTCTCTTGCCTTCTTTGGCAGAACGATCTGTCCTCTCGCTCCGACTGTAACCGTTCCAAACATATGCTTCCCTTTTGGCGGAAGTGGAAGACTTTTATTTTTTTCCTCATAATGCAGCATATCCTCCAACGCCACACCAAATGCTTCTGCCATCCTGTCACAGGCGATCACATCCGGAATACTCTCCCCAGATTCCCATTTTGAGACCGTCTGTCTGCTCGTTTCCGTCAGTTCCGCTAACTGCTCCTGTGACATTCCTGCCCGTTTTCTAAGTAACTGTATATTATCTGAAAGCATGTTTTTCCTCCCATCTCCTCTCGTGTTCTCATACATTTCATACTTTTCATACTTTATTGTAAACATACGAAACATCATTTTCCAGCAAAAGATATAACAAAAAGAGACCACATATGTTATTTTTTTTAACATGGGTGATCTCCTGAAACATGTTTTGTTTTTCCTCTGCTTCACTATACAATACCGTTGTAAAAACC
>ERZ780198.1672-NODE-1672-length-19424-cov-4.434664_pt1 | contig 19424 bp, 15 predicted proteins | sample MGYA00510979_ERZ780198 | MGnify/ENA primary metagenome ERZ780198 (study PRJEB29588, sample SAMEA2158039) | human gut metagenome | biome: human gut; feature: human-associated habitat; material: faeces | place: Denmark | collected 2008/2010 ...
ATCCAGTACGACCAGCGTGCCCTTCCCGGGCCGGGAATAAACGCGCACGCTGTCCATAAAGGCCTCCATCACGGTAAAACCCATCCCGGAGCGTTCTCCGGCCGCGTCGGTGGTAAAAAGCGGCTCCCGGGCTTTTTTGATATCCGGAATGCCGCAACCGGTATCGCGAACGCTGATCCGCACCCGACGGTCCGAGAAAAGGATGGCGGTTATGTAACAGTCTCCCGGAAAACTCCGGTAGGCGTGAACCACCGAATTGGTCACGGCCTCCGAGACTGCGCACTGAATATCCGCCAGTTGTGAAGCTGTGGGGCCCAACTGGGCGCAGAAAGCGCCCACGGCCGCCCGACACATGCCCTCGTTGACCGACAGTGCCGGCAAGCGCAACTGAAGGCGATTGACCTCGCCCTTCATTCTTCCTCTCATCTTCTTTCTCCTTTCACCCCGTCAATCTCAAAAAAACGCTCCATTCCGGCCAGCCGCAAAATTTTCCGGATACGCGGATTCGGATTTTCCAGAACCATTACGCCGCGAAGCTCCTGCATGAGCCGCAAGCGCCCCATGAGAAGCCCCAGACCGGAACTGTCCATAAATTCAATGGCCGACAAGTCAAGTACCAACCGGCGGGGCTGTTTTTGCAGGATCAGCCTGTCCAGTTCTTCCCGGAGCGGGCGCGCACTGTGATGATCCACTTCACCGGAAAGACGAATCATCAAAAGCCCTTCCCGGCCCTTCACTTCATAATGATAGGGTGTTTTAATCATCGTTTCACTTCCTTTTCGGTTCGCTTCCTTGAGAGGACCGCACGCAAAGGGCATGTCGTCCGCTCAACTGCCCGGCCATTATAACACCGCGCGCCGCAAAAAGCCGTCGCTTTCTGTCGCCGAAAAACAAAACGCTTCCCGCCCCCGGAAGTCCGGTGATGCAAAAAGCATTTTTACGCTCGGTTTTCGGCAAAAGAGTCTTGCAAAAAAACCAAGATTGTGTTATACTGTTATTTAATATTTTATTTGTGTTCAAATCCGCACCTTTAAAAAAGTACATCCATTTTGGGAGAGCATATCATGACAAATACTAAAGCCCGCCAAAACTTAAATTTCAAACAAACAATTCTGATATCCAGTCTGCTTTTCGGTCTGTTTTTCGGCGCGGGAAATCTCATCTTCCCGATTCAGATGGGAAGTCTGGCGGGAAGCAAAACGCTTGTGGCATTGCTGGGCTTTCTGATTACCGGCGTTGGGCTGCCGCTGCTTGGAGTGGCCGCCATCGGTGTGAGCAAAAGCGACGGACTCATCGATCTTTCCGGCAAGGTCGGCAAAGGCTACAGTGTGTTTTTCACCTGTGCGCTGTATCTGACCATCGGCCCCTTTTTCGCCATTCCCCGGTGTGCTACAGTGCCGTTTACCGTGGCCATTGAACCGCTGACAGGAGGCGATGCCAATCTGAGCGCCCTTCTGGCCATTTTTTCGGCCGTTTTCTTTCTGGCCGTGTTGGCGTTTTCGCTCTTTCCGGGAAAGATTTTGACTTTTGTCGGCAAAATTCTGACTCCGCTTTTTCTGATCTTCCTTGGCGTGCTGGTAGTTGCCGCCTTCCTTCATCCGATGGGCAGGATCTCTGCCGTCCCCGCCCAGGGAAATTATGCCGTGCGGGCGGTTACCACCGGTTTTCTAGACGGTTACAACACCATGGACGCGCTGGCCAGTCTGGCCTTCGGCATTGTGGTGATCAATGTCATCCGCGGGGAGGGAGTGACCAAGCCCGGCGCCATTGCCAGAAACACCGTTAAGGCAGGCGCTTTCAGCTGCCTTTTCATGGCGCTCATTTATCTGGCGGTCGCCCTAATCGGCGCACAAAGCGCCGCCATTTTCCCAAGCAGTGCCAATGGCGGCGAAGTCTTTGTCAAGGTCAGCCGCCACTATTTCGGAAATGCCGGCAACTGGATTTTAGCCGTGATCGTGACCTTTGCCTGCCTGAAAACAGCCGTGGGACTGGTCACCAGCGCCGCCGAAACCTTTGAAAAACTGTTTCCGGGGGCTCTGCCCTACCGGGCGTGGGCGGTTCTTTTCTCCGTCGTATCCTTCCTTGTTGCCAATCTCGGCCTGAATTCCATTATCAATTATTCCATCCCCGTGCTGATGTTCTTATATCCGCTGGCCATCACGCTGATCCTGCTGGGGCTCTGCGGCGCGGCTTTTAAAAACCGGCGCTGCGTGTATGTGTGCACAACAGCCTTCACCCTGATCGCCGCCGTTTTTGATTTTCTGGCGGCACTCCCCGCCACCGTGCTGTCAGCGCTGAAACTTCACCCGGTACTGGACTTTATGAAGCAATATGTACCGCTCTTTGAACTGGGCCTTGGCTGGCTCCTTCCCGCCGCCGTTGGATTTGTCATCGGTCTGGTTGTGATGTTTGCCACCAGAAACAAAACCGAAACCGTATAAAAAGAAAGGCGCAGGCATTTTGCCTGCGCCTTTCTTTTCCGGGACTTGGCCGCATGCCGAAGCATGCCGTCTCATTTCCCAAAGATCCGCTGTCAGAATGATTTTTCTTCAAAAGGCTCTGCTTTATAAGAAAGCAGCGTATAGCCGCTGCCCGCAATCACACGGGCAATCTCTGCTTCTGTAGGTGCTTCCTTGGCAATAACGATCATCTTCCCCGTTGATGCGAGGAGCTGACTTTTTTCACCCGGAACGCATTCCGGACGGCATCATTGAGATGCGCCTCGCACATGCCGCAACGCATCCCGTCAACTTTCAGCGTAAGTTTTTCCATGATTCTCTTTCCTCCTTATCAAAATGGCTTTTTTCATCAGGTACGGCTACGCAAATGCGATCAGCGCAAACACGCCGCCTGACAGCAGGAACAGCAACAGATAAGCCATTTTCAATCCACTCCTTTCAATGCCTCCACCATATCGATTTTTCGGTTCTTGCAGGAAATGAAGAAACTGACAGACAGTGACATGGCGACCGTAAGCAGGTTTGCAATGAGGCAGGTGCCGAATGTCAGCTTCATTTTCATTTCATATTCCCCGGCCAGCGCCTTCAGCAATACGCTCAGCACCGCCTCGCCCAGCGGGATGCCGCACAGAACGCCCAACACCGAAAGCCACAGATTCTGCTCTACCAGCAATCTGCCGATCTTCCGGTCCGGGAAGCCCACCACTTTCAGCGTGGCCATCTCCCGATAGCGTTCGGTATAGCTCATCACACCCAGATTGTACAGAACGATCACCCCCAGGAGCAACGCGCCGAATACCAGCAGATAAATCATGGTGTCCATCAGATCCGTAAAGGTTTCAAAAGAATCCATGATCATCTGTTTGGACTGTACGGTTTTAATGGCGGCATCCGCAACAATCTCCTCTTTGGGCGTGTCGGTATATACTGAATCAAAGGCGAAAGGCAGATTCAGTGATTCTGCGTAAGAAGCGCTTACGGCAATGCTTTCAGAGACGCTGCGGTAAACACCGGCCACCCGGAGCGTATAGATTTGGTCGCTGCCATAGGAGCTGATCTCAAAGGTATCACCTTCTGACAATCCGAATTCCTCCGACAATCGCAGGCAAAGATAGGCGCCTTCATCCGAAAGCGGGCGGATGGGGTTGCCGTCCTTTCCCGCAATCCGCACATGATTCCGGGCAAGGTCATAAATATCCAGCGATACGGTTTTTTCTTTGGCCTTTACACTGACAGTGGCACTGCGGTCTCCCTTGTATTTTCCCCAAACGGCGGTTCTTTGCGCCTCGTTTGCATCGGCCGAATACGAGGGGGTTTCGGATTTTTCCATCAACAGAGTGGTCCGTCCCAACACCGCATCCGCTTTTTCGCCAAACGCTTCTTTTTCAAGATTGCTCAGGACATGAAGTTGCGGATAGTAATCAAGGCCGGTCGCACGCGCGTAAAAGGCCGGAGAAATGTAGGCAAATCCATGCGTGGAAAAATCCGGCATCAGTTGCGTGCTGTCCCGCACGCAAATCATTTGTTCGCCCGATTTAATGAGTCCCCGAACCTGCCCGTCCAGCGTCATACCGCCGTAAAGGAAGGTCAATGTATCGCCGATTTCTATCCCGTTTTCTTTTGCGTAGCGATCAGAAAGCCAAATGCCCTTTTGATCGTTGGCATCGTAAGGGGTGCCTGACATCAGCATAAACCCGGATACTTCGGCATTTTCGCTGACCGACAGCGCCACCGTATCGCCGCTTTGTTCCTTCACATCGGCATTGACCGACAGGAAACGGGAAATGGCCCGCACACCCTCGATCTGACCGATTTCCCCGGCTTCCTTTGCGGAAAATCCTTGCTCGGAAAAGAGAAAATAATCAGCATATCCGGTCTTTTCAAAAAAATCGTTCATATTGTACTGGATGCTGACCCATTCCATGTTGAATCCGACAAACATGCCGACGCCCAGCATAATCATAATAATCATAGAAATGAACTGTGCCTTATAAGCGCCGATGGTTCTGAATAATTTTTTCTTCAGCATACAAAGTACCTCTTACCAGTCAATCTCATCAGCAGAGGCCGGAGCGCTTTGTTCCTCGACCGTTTCAATATGACCGTTTTTGACGCGGACCACCAGGTCGGCCATCCGGGCAATATTCTGGTTGTGTGTGACAATCACAATAGTCTTGCCGTATTCCCGCGCCATGCGAAGCAGCAGTTTCAGCACGGTAACGCCGGTTTCGGAATCCAGCGCACCCATCGGTTCATCGCAAAGCAGAATTTCCGGATTTTTGGCCAGTGCCCGCGCGATGGAAACCCGCTGCTGTTCACCCCCGGAAAGTTCGGCCGGAAAATTACGCAGATGATCCGAGAGGCCCACCTCTTCGAGCATCCGGGTGGCCGAGAGAGCATTGGGCGCAATTTCTTTCACCAGCGCGACATTTTCGTGCACCGTCAGCGTGGGAATGAGATTGTAAAACTGAAACACAAAGCCCACTTTCTGCGCGCGGTATGCGGCCAAGGCATCACAATCCAGCGTGGAAATATCCTGTCCGTCTACCAGAATACGACCGGAAGTGGGACTGTCCAGGCCGCCTAGCAAATTCAGGAGCGTACTTTTCCCTGCTCCGCTGGGGCCGAGAATCACAATGAATTTTCCTTTTGGGAGGGTCAGATTTACATGATCCAGTGCTTTTTGTTCATGATCACCGCTTCGATAGACCCGTGAAACATCCGAAAATTCCACAATCGCCATTTTTCTTCCTCTTTTCTTTTCTCTTCGAAGTTAGCCAATGCTAACTCATGACCCTTAAAAAAACTGCCGCCCGACAGTTCGCCTTGGATTGCTGACAAAATGTCAACACCTTACAGGCACATAGTAGCACAAAAAAATATCGTTGTCAAGAGCCAAAAAAGAAAAAACCGGAATTTTCCGGCCTTTTTAAGCAATTTTAAACAAAATAAAGCCGGAAGCAATCCGGCCAAAAAATAAAGCGAGACCGAGCCGTCGCAAGCGGCGGCTCGGAAATTACCCCAATCAGTCCAGCGTATCGTCGGCAGTGTCGTCTTCGGGCTGCGGTTCGGGTGTCAGATCCTTGCCCGGATCATCCAGCTGATTGCCACCGGGAGTCGGCTCACCGGAAGCGGCAATGATATCCATGGCCAACAGCATACGGACACTGGCACGGGGCTCGAGATAAATATGTTTCATCTTTTGTTGCCTCCTTAAATGCAGGAATTAGTTTTCCGTTCGTATAGATTATAATACAAATCTGTGAATTTGTCAACGCCAAAATCACATTTTCTTAAAATTTTTTTAATTTTTTTGCTCACTTGTGATTTTCGGGACCAAATTGGCGGGTACAACTTCGTAACCGGTCACGCTGAAATCGAAAATGCCCAGTCCTTTGGTCATCGCGCGCAGAACAATGGGATAATCCAGCAGTTCGGCCTTGGGCGCCATGGCGTGTACGGTGGTATAACCCTTGCGCGCGGCGGAATCCATACCCATCACGCTCCCCCGCCGTTTGTTAAGATCGCCCATGACGGTGCCCACCAGACTTTCCGGAACCGTGATGTTCAGTTCTCCGACCGGCTCCAGCAACACCGGCGCGGCCTGCTCCAGACAAAGTTTGTAGGCCAGTTGCGCCGCCGTCTCAAAGGAGCGGCTGTCCGAATCCACATCATGGTAAGAACCATCGTAAAGATCCGCTTCCAGCTGTACCATGGGGTATCCGTACTTGCCCTTGGTCATGGCTTTGCGAAGGCCTTCTTCCACAGCCGGGAAATATTCCTTGGGAACTGTGCCGCCGACCACGGAAACCTTGAAAGTCAGCCCTTCCTCGGTGCCGGGCGCAAACCGGATGCGCACATCTCCGTACTGTCCCGAACCGCCGTTTTGCTTTTTGTGTTTGCCCTGCACATCCACCCGTTTGGTAATGCGCTCCCGATAGGCAATGCGCGGTACGGCCAGTTTGATATTGACGCCGAAACGGGTCTTGAGGCGCGCGGCCAGCACGGACAGGTGCGTATCGCCCAGACCCGAAATGAGCATCTGAGAAGTTTCCGCGTCATTTTCATAGCGGAGCGTCAGATCCTCATCCAGCATCCGGGAAATACTCTGAGACATCTTGCTTTCGTCCGCCGCGCTCTGCGGCAGAATGACCTGTGTCATATAGGGCACGGGATAACGGATCTTCCGGTAAGTGAGTGTGCCGGATTCCGAGAGCGTATCATTGGTTTTGGCGGCGGAAAGTTTGGCGATCATGCCGATGTCGCCGCAGGCAAATTCTTCGGCCTCTTCCTGTTTTTTGCCCACCATGGTGTAAAAATGTGCCATTTTTTCACTACCGCCGCGGCTGTTCTTCAGCGTCATATCCCGACGCAAAGTACCGCTCATGACCTTGAAATAGGACATCTGACCCACAAACGGGTCGGCCACGGTCTTGAAAATGAAGAGCGCGGTTTCGCCGGCCGGATCGATTTTGATTTTTCCGCCGTCTTCCAGCGTTTCTTCTTTCTTGGCGGTAAAGCGCGGGAAGGATTCGGCCACTGCGTCCAGCATGGCGATTACGCCCCACATTTTGGCGGCAGAGCCACAGTAGACCGGCTTGATACTGCCGGCAATAATACCCTCATGCAATGCCAGCGCCGCTTCCTCGCGGGTGATCTCTTCGCCGGCAAAATATTTTTCCATGAGCGCCTCATCCGTGGTGGCAATGGCCTCATTGAAATTATCCTTATAGTGTGCCGCCAGCGCACTCATCTCCGCATTCATGGGAATCTCGCTGCGGCGGCCGTTTTGCGCATAGGAATACGCCTTCATATCCACCAGGTCGATCATGGCGGTGTCGTTCCCTTTCCGATACGGAATGAAAACCGGGCAGATATCGTTGCCGAAACGCTCGCGCAGCTCGGCAAAAGACTTGGTAAAATCATAGTCTGGATCGTCGCACTTATTGATAAAAAATACTTTCGGTACGCCGGCCTCTGTGGCGGCGTCAAACGCCAGTTCCGTGCCGACCTCAATGCCGCTCTTACCGTCCACCACAATGACGGCACTGCCCGCCACACGGAGCGCCTGACGGACCTCGCCCTCAAAATCGGGATAACCCGGCGTATCCAGAATGTTGATTTTAATATCTTTATAAACAAGCGAAGCCAGCGAGGCGGAAATAGAAAAGCCGCGCTTCTGTTCTTCCGGGTCAAAATCGCAAACCGTGTTTCCGTCCGCGATCTTTCCCACGCGGTCGGTTCGTCCGCTCAGGTAAAGCATTGCTTCGGTCAGCGAGGTCTTCCCGCAAGAGCCGTGTCCCAGCAATGCCAGGTTCCGAATTGCTTTTGTGTCGAATGCAGCCATAGAATTTCCTCCTTTGTCGCCCTTGGCGTGTTAAACGGTTTGCCTGCCAGCATCCAGGCGGGCAGACCCGCGGGCTTTCGGCATCCTGTTTTTATTATATCCTATGTTTGTTCACTTTTCAAGATGATTATTGGAAATTCTGAACGGCAAAACGGAGAAACAGCCCGGTTACTTTTGGATAAATTGAACAAAAATTGCCTGCCTGGCACCTCAAAAGTGCCGGACAGGCAATTGACACGCGCCCCGAAAGAGAGCAATTCTCCGTTCAGAGTGCGACCCCGAAAAGGCGGGAAGCGTTTTGAGCGGTGCGCCGCGCCATCTCTTCCGTCGTGCATCCGCAAACTTCGGCAAGTACGGCGAGCGTACAGGACAGATAGCCCGAATGATTGATTTCCCCGCGGTGCGGCACCGGCGGAAGATAGGGACAATCCGTTTCCACCAGGATGCGGTCGGGCGGGGTAAGAGCGGCCGCTTCGCGCACATGGCGCGCGTTTTTATAGGTAACGACCCCGGAAAAAGAAAGATACCAGCCACGGCGAATCAGATCCCGCGCCATCTCGGCACTGCCGCTGTAGCTGTGGAAAACGCCCTGTACGCCGGGATGGCGGCACACAGCCGCAAAGGTATCGCCGTGCGCTTCCCGGTCATGAATGATCACCGGCAGGGCCAGTTCCCCGGCAAGGGCCAGTTGCGCCTCAAAAAAAAGAGCCTGCTTTTCACGGTCGGTATCGGGATAGTGATAGTCCAGACCGATTTCGCCCAGCGCCACGATTTTTTGTTCCTGCCTGCCCTTTTTGTCCCTTAAAAGCGCGTCCAGTCCCCCGATGGCCGCGGCAGGGTCGGCAAGCGCCTGACCATCCGTCGGATGAATGCCGACGGCGGCATACAGAAACGGCCAACGCGCAGCCTGCGCAAGTACCGCCGCTGTGTTTTCGGGCGAGGTGGCGACATTTAAGATCCGGGAAACGCCCCCCCCCGGCAATCCGTCAAGAAGCGCGTCTGCGCCGCCCGGCAATTCCTCAAAACGCGCGTCATAGTAATGCGCGTGCGAATCGAAAATGCCCGTCATGCCTTTTCCTCCCGGATGCGGTCGTAAAACTCCGGCTTGAGCGAACGGCCGAACAGCCGATCGATCTCCTCCCGCGGCACGGCGTTTTCATAAAGCACCCGGTAAACCGAATCGCAAATCGGCATCTCCATATGATATTGAATTTCCAGCACGCGCAGGGCTCTGACGGTGTAATATCCTTCTGCCAGCGCGGTATAGGGGATGCCCTTTATGTAGTTTTCGCCGAAAGTACGGTTGTGCGAATAGGGCGAAAAAACGGTAGCTTCATAGTCCCCCAGATGGCAAAGGCCATAGGCAGAGAGCGGATCGCCGCCCATGGCTTTGATCAGACGCGCCACCTCTGCGGTCCCCCGGCTCATCAGCGGGCCTTTCAGCGTGGTCAGTGACAGCCCGTCCAGAAAACCGGCGGCAATCCCGATGACATTTTTGAGCGCCGCGCCGATCTCATTGCCAAGCAGATCCTGCCCGTAGTAAAAACGGATGAGATCGCCCGAAAAAGCCGAAATCAGCTCCCGCTGAAAGGCTTTGTCGGCACTGTCAATCACCATGCAGTTCGGAATGCCTGCATAAAATTCCTGCACATGACCCGGCCCCAGCCAGACCGCCACGCGGCCTTTGGGCAGTTCTTCGTGCACCACCTCGGAAAGACGCTTGCCGCTCTCGATCTCCAGCCCTTTCATACAAAGAACAAAGGAAGGTTTTTTCAGCGCACGAAGCGGGGCTTCTTTCAAAAGGGCGCGAAGGCTTTGGGAAGGCACGGACAAAATAACGGTTTTGGCGCCTTCCAGAGCTTTTGTGAGATCGGTCGAAAGGCACACAGAGTCCGGCAGGGTGAGCAGATCGTTTTGCCGGGTGGCAAGAAACTGTTGCATATGCGCCGAGGTCTCCCGGCCGTACAGTGTGACCTCATGCCCCTTTCCGGCCAGATACCATGTAATGAGCGACCCCCACCGGCCGCACCCGATGACTGTGATTTTCATGCTTTCTCCTTGTTTTTTGGATAAAAGGGTTGCCACGCGAACACGCGGCAACCCCGGTAAAATCAGCGGATACGCTCGCCCAGCGGCGTTTCCGGATCCAGAAAGACCACGCGGATCTGCTTCTCGCCGGCCGCCAGAATCATGCCGTTTGACTCGATGCCGCACAGCGTGGCAGGCGCCAGATTGGCCACCACAATGACCTTCTTTCCGATAAGCGCCTCCGGTTCGTAAAATCCGGCAATGCCCGAAACGACCTGCCGCTGTTCATAACCGAGATCCAGTTGCAGTTTTAAGAGTTTTTTGGCTTTCGGCACCTTCTCGCAGGCAAGCACCTTGGCGCTGCGCAGTTCCACCTTCATAAAATCATCTATGCCAATCACCGCACAGCCCTCCGGTTTTTCCGGTATGGCCGCGGCCTTTTCGGCCTTGGCGGCGGCTTCTTCCCGCGCCTTGATAATTTCGGCCACCACCTTTTCGTCCACACGGGCAAAGAGCGGCGCGGCCGCACCCAACACCGTACCGGGACGGTAGGCGCCGAAAGCCGAAACCGTTTCAAAAGCGGACAGGTCGGTATTCAACTGAGCAAAGATTTTTCCGGCCGTTTCGGGAATAAACGGCGTCAGCAAAACGGCCGCTGTGCGGATGGTTTCCAGCAGATTGTAGAGCACACTGCCGAGCCGTTCGCGCCGGCTTTCGTCCTTGGCCAGCGCCCAGGGCATCGTTTCGTCAATATATTTGTTGGCGCGGCGCAAAAGAGAAAAGATCTCGTCTGCCGCATCGGCCAGGCGGAACCCGTCCATCAGCGCGGTATATTTCTCTACACAGTTGCGCACGGCCGCCTTCAGTTCCCCATCCGGCCCTTCCTCGGCCGCGGGAACCGGAACAACGCCGCCGAAATATTTTACCGTCATGGCATGGGTACGGCTGACAAGGTTTCCGAGATTATTGGCCAGATCGGTATTATAGCGTGTGAGCACATTGGTATAGCAAATACGGCCGTCGCTATCGTAAGGCATTTCGGAAAGGGCAAAATAACGGACGCCGTCCACGCCGAAAGTCTGGGCCAGTTCATCGGCATAAATGACATTGCCACGGGACTTGGACATTTTCACCTCCGCGCCGTCGCCGTTTTTCTTTTCCTCGGCGGCGTTGAACCACGGGTGACCGAAAACCAGACGCGGAAGCGGAAGCCCCAGCGCGGTGAGGAAAATCGGCCAGTAGATGGTGTGGAAACGCAGAATATCCTTGCCGATGATATGCACATCGCAGGGCCAGTATTTTTTAAAGTGTTCCGACTGCTCCTCAAAGGACTTGTCCGGATCGTAGCCGAGCGCCGTGATATAGTTCACCAGCGCATCCAACCACACATAGACCACATGTTTGGGGTCAAAATCCACCGGGATGCCCCACGAAAAAGAAGTGCGGGACACGCAAAGATCCTGGAGACCGCCCTCGGTCTTCAGAAAGTTATTGAGCATTTCGCGTTTGCGGGATTCCGGCTTAATGAAATCGGGATGACTTTCAATATACCCGGTCAGTTCCCCGGCGTAGCGGCTCATCCGGAAGAAATAGGCCTCTTCCTTGGCTTTCGCAAGCGGCCGGCCGCAATCCGGGCACTTGCCGTCCACCGCCTGAGAAGCGGTAAAAAAGGACTCGCAAGGGGTGCAGTACCAGCCCTCATACTGACCCTTGTAAATATCGCCTTTTTCATAAAATTTGCGGAAAATCTTCTGCACGGCGGTCACATGATTTTCGTCGGTGGTACGGATAAAATAGTCATAGCTGGCATTCATCTTGTCCCAGATGGCGCGAATCTCACCGGCCACCCCGTCCACATAGGCCTTGGGCGTCACGCCGGCTTCCTTGGCCAGCGCCTCGATTTTCTGACCGTGCTCGTCCGTGCCGGTGCAGAAATAGACATCATAGCCGCGCATCCGCTTGTAACGGGCCACCGCGTCCGACATAATGATCTCGTAGGTGTTGCCGAAATGCGGTTTGCGGGAGGCGTAAGCAATGGCTGTTGTCAGGTAATATTTTTCTTTCATGTGAGATCCTCCTTCGGGGTAAGTGCCAACGAAAGGCACAGAAAAGACAAAAGATTGAGGTGGAAAAAGTAAAGAAGCCCCGGCACACCGACGCCTAAAAGCGACAAAAGCACGCGCCACAAAAGCCCCTCTGCGTGATAAAAAATCCCAACCGAAAGGGGGGACACGCGTTTCAGGTAGTCGGCAAAAAGCGACCGGACCGGCCGCCTTTCATAGGCAAAGAGCCACGGTAAAAACGGCAGGAGCAAAAAAGAAAGCAACAAAAGCATCAGGCCGATCAGCACCACAAGCACCCATGAAAACACCGTAATCGCAACCGAAACGCCCATCGACATAGAAGCGGAGAGAGCCGCAAAAACGCGCGGCGGGACAAACAAGAGCGCCGCAGTGATGCCCACCGGTACGCCAAGGAAAAGAAGCGCGCAAACCGAGGCCTGCAATGCACGAAGATAGCGCCGACCGGAGGTAAAGGCATAAAAAACCGAAGTCACAGGTGGCAGTTCACCCAGAAGGCACTGCGCCGCCATGCGCATTCGCCCCCAGAAAAGCGGCAGCAAAAGGAAGAAGCAAAGCGCCAGGAAAATGCCGTCCGAAAGGTAAGAAAGTATTTTTTGCGCACCCGGAGAAATTCCCGGAAGCGCACCGAAAAAGGCCCCGAACAAGGCGGAGAAAAGGAGAAAGACGCCGCCCGCCGCAAGCACAAGGAGAAAAGAAAGCAACATCCGCGTGAGCACGCCCGGACGGCCAAGCACCTGTTGTGCTTTACAGAAGAGCTCTTTTGCCGCCCCCCGGAAAACGCGACGCTCTGCCCGAGACACCCGAAGCGACATGGCGCTCCCCCCTTTCTGACCGCATTGTCTTTACGATCCATATTTGTCTTATATCATAGCACATTTTGTCCTGTTTTACAAGTGGAAAAGCCAAAAAAGAGAAGGAAACCGACAAATGTCGGTTTCCTTCCGGATTTTAGTCCAGCTTTGTAAGCGTGCCGGTAGAAAGGTCGAGACGATAGGTGTGCGCGTCGCCAAGTACATTGGTGATGCCGCCGAAGTAATAGCCGTTGAGGAAATACAGCGAACCGTCCAGATAGCAAAGAGAGGAAGCGTAATAATGCGGGGCTCCGGCATCCGAGATCGGATTCTGAAGCACCATTTCCTTGCTTGGGCCGTCCTTTGTTGTTTCATTTTTGCTGACCTTAAAAATGCCGATCTGCGTGGGTGCGGATTCAGTCTGCGAATAATAATAGATCGTATCGCCGGCGATGATGAATTCCAGCGGATCGGTTTTGCTGCTGACCAGCGCTTGCCCCTCGCCGGGCGCAGCAAGACTGGTGCGACGCACTTCTTTGACAAGTGTTCCGCGGTAAATGTAGAAGAGATCCTCGCCGTCTATTTCAAACTGATCGCAGTTTTTGATCTCTTTGCAAAGGAGCGAGCCTGTGAGTTCCGTCGAATCGGAGCGAATGGATGCGAGCGAAATGAAATAGATCTTGCCGCCGTCAAGGTAGTAAAGTCTGTCGTTGACAATCCGGAGGTTTGACGCGCCGTTGGCTTCGGAAAATTTCACCTTTTCGGTGCCGTCCGTCTTCATCCGTCCGATGCCGCCTGCCGCGCCTGCGGCGTTATAATGGACGAAGTAAATATAGCCGCCGTAACCGGTCAACCCGCGACAGTCGTCCGTGGAAATCCTCACGGCGCGGCCGCCGCTTGTAAGATTCACTGCGTAAAGATCGTTGTTGGTCATAAGAGTGACCTGATTGAAATAAAGCACGCCGTCTATGATCGCAAAATCCGCCACCTTATCGGTGGTCAGCTGAATGCATACGCCGGTGACAGGGTCATAGGAGAACAGCGTTTTTCCAGCAAACATATTAAGGAAATAAATTTTCCCGCCGTAGGCCGCATTTTCACCGCCGCGGTTGTAAGGGGTGTCTTCGGGTGCAACAAATCCGTCCAGATGGTCGGTGCGGCTGCCGGTTGCGGGATTCAGCGTGTAAAGATGCAGATTCACACCGTCAATATAAAGAAGATTTCCAGCGTTATCCGCCGCAAATCCGGCAGGGGCTTGTTGTGTAACAACAATTTGCTTTATTTCACCCGTTGAAAGGTTAATTTTCCAAATTCCCTTCTCTTCCGGGCGAAGTTTGGAAGAAAGATCAATGTTGGAGAAGTACAGACTGTTCCCGTAAATCACCAGATATTCGCCGGCGCGGTCAGTCAGTTTTGTCACTTTTCCATCCGAAAGGGTCAGTTTTGCAATATAATCGTTCAGCGCCCCGTTTACGCACAAATACAGTGTGTTTCCGGATTTCACAAATTCATGTACTTTCAGATCTGCCACACTGCTGACTGCACCGTTTGACAGTGTCAATTTGGAAAGATTACTGTCAGCGGCATTGACAAAGTAGAGTGCACCGTTCTCATAGGTAAGGCACTTGGTCTTACCGGTAAAAATTTTAACCGGTATGGGCTCCTCTGCCAAAAGATCCACTTTATAAATGCCGGATTTCTCGGCGGTCAACAGATTGACGGAATAATAAAGTTCTTGCTCATGAGCGGCCAATGCATCAAATTTACCATAGGTGAAAAGCGTCTTGATCTCATCCTTTTCGCTTCCGATGGTCAGCTTCTTGACAGAATTCAGATACGCACTGCCGCAGATGTAAGCAAATTCGGTATCGCTCAGTCTGACAAAAGAAAGCGGCACATCTGTGCTGACACGGGAAACCGTGCCGTTTTTCAACACATACAGCCGTCCCTTATCCAGACCGTTTCCAAAATAAACGCTGCCGTTCGGCATGACCAGCACGGGCAGGTCCTTTTGGGAAGCCTTGATCGTCAGCGTAGCCGTGAGCTCCAAATCCTTGTAATTCGGGTTCTTCAGCGTGACTTTTACGGTGTAAGTACCCGCATCCGCCGCAGTGGTAATCTGCGTCTCGTCGGCACGATAGAACCGATAGACCGGCGCTTCGCTCCCGGCGGGCAGAAACCCGGAAATGACCATCAGGTTGTTGTGCGCGTTTCCGTCATAGGTCACGCTTTGATTTTCCAGCGTAATGCCGGTAAATTCCGCTTTTTCCACCGTGAGAGTGGCCGAAAGTTCTTTATCTTTGTAGTTGGGGTTTTTGAGTGAAACTTTCACCGTATAAACATTGGCATTCACAGCCTCGGTCACGGCCGTCCCGTCCGGGAGATAAAGACGATAGGTGAGCGCTTCGCTTCCGGCGGGCAGTGTACCGGCAATCGCCATCAGCGCGCTATGCGCATTCCCGTCATAAGTCACGCTCTTGTTTGCCAGCGTAATGCCGGTAAACTCTGCCTTTTCCACCGTGAGAGTGGCCGAAAGTTCCTTGGAAACATACCCGTCTCCGGTCAGTTTCACACGCACCGCGTAGTTGCCCGACTCTGTCACGCCGGACACGGATTGTCCGTTATAGGTATAAGCGGCGCTGACACCGGCGGGAAGTGTTCCGGTCAGCGCGAGGGATTGGGTCGCACCGTTGTAGACCACGGTCTTGTTTTCCAACGTCACACCGGTGATCTCTTTGGGCGCGGATGGGTCGGCGGGCTGATCCGGTTTTTCAGGCGCGGGCGGATTTTCAGTTTGTCCCGGGACTTTTGTTCCGCCTTCATTTTTCTCTGTCCCCTCGGTCGATACATCCCCTCCGCCCTGTGGCTTTTCTTCCCCGCAGGATGCCAACAGACAAAGCGTCAGGCAAAGTATCAAAGTGAAGACTGCCAACAATGCTTTTTTCATCGTTAATTACTCCTTTATGTTTTGTAATTGATTTTTCACTTGATCCACTTTTCCCTTTTCTTCTCTCATCTTGCGGTTGACGGCATGCAAATCATAGGGAAAACAGAAGGGGGCCAGTAAAAGACCAAGAACAACAGCCAATGCTATCGCGCCGACGGAAACTATAATACCGATAAAGAAGAAGAGGATTTTGCAGGCAATGAGAAACACGATTCCGTCAATATCAAGTTCAAAAAGAACACCGGGAGCATGGAACCCAAACCCTGCCACATCGGTGAAAACTTCACCCAGTATGCTTTCATCCACAATAATGGAAAATACCATCATAAAAGCAAGCACTGCCACCACGGCGCTGACCGGAAGGCAGACCCACTGATAGGGATTTGATGCAAAAGTAGCAATCAGACCGACAATCAGCACCACCGCCGCCGCCAAAATCCCGAAGCCGATCCCGCGGGCGCGGTCGGAAAGAACGTCTTTATAATTGCTCGCAGAACGATTCAACTCTTCGTTAAGACCACATTTGCGGCAATAAACATGAGAAATACTTTCACCCTCGGAGCCCAAAGAGGAGCGCCGCATAATATCCTCGGTTTCGTAAATCGGCTTATTGCATTTTTCACAAAGCGTCAATACAGGACGATATTCCGGAGCAGAGGCGGCCGACGGCGTTTCTGCGGGGGCGTTTTCCGTCACGCGCGGGGACTTTCCGAACAACTCGTCCATCGACACATCAAAAATTTCGGTCAATTTGTTGAGCGTTTCAATAGAGGGCTCCACCTCATTATTTTCCCAGCGGGAGATCGCCTGCGGGGACATCACCAGCAAATCTGCCAGTTCTTTTTGTGTCATACCCTTTCCCTGTCTCAATTCTTTAAGTTTTTCACCAATCTGCATAGATGCCTCCAAATGTTTTATTCCCTGTGATGGGTTCGGCGCTGTTTTCCGGCCTCTTTCAGCGTATCAACAAAAGAGCGAATTGTCAATAAACAGATTTGCAAAATTCTCCACATTTAGTGGAATTTACCCCAAAAGACATCCGGCGAACCTAAAACTTCCGTATTTTTAACTCCCGTATATTTCCATTATACACATTTTGTTGAGATTGTCAAGAAAAATAATCAAATTTGACAATTATATTAAACGGCAAAAAAGATACAATAAAAGACGAAGGAGGGTCACCATGAATGAACTGATTGCGGACAAGATCCGTTTCCTGAGAGAACAAAACCACATGACACAGGCTGAACTGGCTAAAAAACTGGGGATTTCCAGAAGCGCCGTCAACGCCTGGGAAATGTCTCTGTCCGACCCATCCATTTCAAGCATAGCGGGGCTTTGCCGCGCTTACCGTGTAAGCGCGGACTATCTGCTTGGTACCCAGTCCAATCTTACATTGGACATTTCCGACCTTGAACCCGAGGCAAAAGAAGTGCTGATGGCACTGCTTCGCTGCCTGAAAAAGAAACAGGACCGGCTCTGAAAACCGGTCCCGTTTCTTTGAATCCTGTATATTTAAAAGAGGAAGCCCCGCGGGGCTTCCTCTTTTATAGTCCGAAAAGCGAAAAAAGACACAGTGCGTCACTTTGCCGTCCGCCACCCGCAAAAAAGCGGAATATTCCGGCGCAAAGCGCGGCAAAAAGCAGTACCGCGATCACAAACGCGCCCAGGGGCAGATGGGAAGTTGCCAATGCTTTTAACCGTAACTTTTTCTTTTTCCCTTACGGACAACCGGCTCAGTAGGCCGAAAGGCCGAAGAAGTAAACCAGTAGCGCAAATGCCACGAACAAGAAGGCATTGCCGGCCAGACGGCTGTGCAGTTTTCTGTCCAAAATGGTGGAAATGAAGGCCACCAAATAAGCCACTGTGGCGATTGTTCCGAGCAACAGCGTGAGCACCGAAAAGGCGTAGTAAAAGGAAGAAAGCACCCCCGCGCCGATATACCAGCCCACCGCCGCTTCAATGAGCACCAGCACCGAAAGAATCATGGCAAAAACACCGGGCAAAAGGAAGCGGAGATCCTCGCCGGGCTCGCCGTCCCGCCGAAGCATCCGTCGACGGAAAATGGCCGCCGCACCAGAAAGAAGGAAAAAGACGGCCAGCACCACCAGCGTTCCGAAAAGAATCGTGCCCGGCAGATGTTCGTAATAAAATTTCAGCGGCACAAAGCACTGTCCCTCAGCAGTCACGGCCGCCACAGGTTTCCCTTCTCCGTCAAAGAGGAACTGCAAAACCGCCACGTTTCCGCCATCCGGCGCATCTGCGTCCGCGAAAACGCCGGGTGCAATCTGCCGAAGCCGTTTGCCGCCAAAATGAAGGCAGGCGTCATCACCCACACTGATTTTCTGACTGTTTTTAATGGTTTCAAGCCGACCGACAAAAGTTCGGATCTCTTCGGAGCCCAACCCGTAGACCCCTTTAAAAAGTTTCAGGTCGTAAAGTTCTTCTGCCGAGGTGGCAAATACACGCGCACGACCGCCGCAAAGCGTTTCCCCCAATGAGAGAAGCGCGCTTCCGGCCGCATTGGTAAGCACCAATGCGCCACGGCCGGTGGACGGCGAAAAAGTGAACGATACCCCGCTCCCGGAAGCGGTTCCGCCTGCAAAAAATGAAAGCTCACCCGCGCGGAATACCATATTTCCCTCTCTGAAAACACCGCACCGCGTCACTTCCATAAGTGCGGCAAATGCGGCATCCGAGCAGAGCGGTGCACCGTGTCCCGCAAGGAAATAAGAAAGCAGTTGTGAAAGATCGGCAAGGTTGGAATACATCCCGTTTGCGGGGTAAAGGGCCGGAAAAGTCTTTTCAACGCCCGAAAACTGCCCCTTGTCGGCGGCGGTGTAACCGGTGACTGTCATGGCTTCATCCGTTGGCTCTTCAAATCCGGTTTTCGTCATGGAAAGCGGCCCGAGCACGCGGGTATTTAGAAGATCTTCATAGCGCTCTCCAGTGGCACACTCCAGTACATAGGCGGCCAGTGCCGTCCCGAAAAGCGATGGCATGGACACCGTATCGGGCGGCAGGATCTGTGCGGGGACATCCGAAAGAAGCGTATCGGAAAGAGAATCGTACCCGTATGCGGCCTTTTTGTATTGAACATCGAAAGTGCGCCCCCCGAAACCCGCGCGACCGAGAAGCAACTGGCGCAAAGTGACCGGATAGGTGAGCGAGAGTTTTTTGGAAAAATCCGCAGGAAGAACCGTGGCAATGTCCGCATCCAACTGAACGGTTCCCTCTTCGGACAGGGTCATTGCCACAAGCGGCACGAACACCCCGGAAAGTTCTCCGATGGGGAACACCGTGTCCGGTGTAATAAGCGCACGGCTCTTTATATCCGCATAGCCGAACCCCTCGAAAACCAATCGGGTCCCGTTTTCAAAAACAGTCAATGCCGCACCGGGCGTATCCTTACCCAGCGATTCGCCGACAGCCTCCTGCGTCAGCCGAACACATTCGGAAGACGGCACCGCCTCGGCCACGGCCGGAAGAAGCGAGCCGACCAGAAGCAAAAAGACAACCAAGCCTATCAAAACGCGCCGCATACAGTACCCTCCTCCGTTTTTAATTTTTTTCATTATATCACAAAATTTTCCGCTTTTCAAGTTCTCTTGAAGTATTACCGGAAAAGCGCGTAAAATTCACAAAAAAATCAGACCCTGACCGGGTCTGATTTTTAAAGCGCTTTCAAAATAGCGTCCAGCAGCATTTTTTCGGCTGTCTCTATATCGGGTGCTTCAATGGTCGCACCGGCGGCGCGGCGATGACCGC
>ERZ780198.1685-NODE-1685-length-19308-cov-3.397964_pt1 | contig 19308 bp, 16 predicted proteins | sample MGYA00510979_ERZ780198 | MGnify/ENA primary metagenome ERZ780198 (study PRJEB29588, sample SAMEA2158039) | human gut metagenome | biome: human gut; feature: human-associated habitat; material: faeces | place: Denmark | collected 2008/2010 ...
TCACTCATTATACGAAATGACTTAGACGCCTGCATCATTTTATCAAAACTGATACTTCCCAATCTTCCCATGCGATATGCCATACGAAAATTATTTGCATAAACACCGGCATTATCCTTACCATTGTAATAATCCACAAGTGCCGTTGCCGCAGCCGCATTATCCATCTTTGATGCAATGTTAAACAAATCCTGTGTCCCTTCATCCTGAAAAGACAAGTCCGCAAGGTTTACTACCTCGCCATCCGTAGTCTCTACTATAGCCGATTCTTTTCCAATTTCCCGGAATCCTTTCACCTTGACCTGTTCATCGGATGCCGTAAATGCTGCATTCTCTGTCTTTCTAAAATTGGCATTCGTAACATTTTCTGACGGTGCAACATTTCTTTTTTCGACTTCAAGGTCACTCGTAACATTCTGCTTTGCCTTTTGCGGCTGTAGTTCTTGTACCTCAACCGGTCGTTGATTCCGTTCCATTTCCTCATCAAGATTCACACTATCGGATGTAGCATCCATATTAGCAATAGCATCTTCCTCCTGCTCTGACACGGATTCATTCTGCACCACCTCTCTTTTTTGATTAAGAGATACCGTTCTTTTCATCGCATTAGAAACAGAGGCATCCATAATGTCATACAATGCCTGCCGCTCGGATTCGAATTTTGCATATTTACTCTTTTTAGCTAACTCCTGTGCTTTCTCACGTGCCATCTGGTCGATTTCTACTCCCAGACTATCCGGCACACCACGAATGGCATCTTCATACGCCCTTGCAAGTTCTCCACTGGTTCTCGCTTCCGTAAAATTGTTTTCTACATTTTCCATGATGTCTACTGAAATTTTACCATACTTTTCCGTATCATCTTTTGCTTTCTCATAGGTATCCATACCCTTTTCTGCAGCATATGTAAGTAAATCTGCTCCTTCGTTTCCCTCTGCAATTGATGTCCCATTCTTTTTCACTAATGACTGATACTGTACTTTCGAGTACACATTCGCATAGGTACCAAAAAGACCACCTGAAAAAGCCCCTGCTGCCGTGTCTTCGCCCACCTGTATCCAGAAGTCTTTCCGTGCATTTTTCTTTGCCTCATCCTTTGACATTCCCTGTTGGATATAATTTTTAACATTTTCATTATACTCACTTTTACTTCCATTAACTGCACGGTCGACAAATGCATTTGCAAAGTCCGAAGCAGCCTCTTCTGACCCTTCTACCGCCCCCTGCTTTACAAGGTTCTTTGCAAAATCACGAAACTGTTTTGGATTTGTTGTTTTTAACGCTTCAAAACTATCCAGTGAAAACTTTTCGCTTGCCCACTCTGCCAAACCGGCTCCCAATCCGGTAATCAAAGACTGTCCGGCACTTCCTGTTCTCTCATAGGTGTCCATGTACGATTGATTTGCGGCATTTGCTCCCATCAACGCACTAGCTGCCCCACCTGCTAACTTGGTTCCCTTAAATCCTTTCGTCACAAGAATATCCGCAGCAGAATCAACCGTGGACATTCCGGCGTTATAGACAAACTTACCAATATCATTATCAATACCTTCGGATACTGTCTGTCTTACATTGTTCGTATAAGAACTGTATGGGTGGCTGGCATGATTAATGGGATAAGACTTATCTGATGATAGGTTTTTAACCGCATGATTTACATCCTCTGCAAGTTCCAACGGTGAAAGCAAGTTTGACCCCACACTTAACGCACTGGATACTACCGGATGTTCGTCTGCTATTTTTTTTATACCTTCATCCCATACCTCCTGTTCTTTATTATCAGTGTTAATGTTCTCGCTATCGATAATGTAATCTACATCAATTCCTTTTTCTTTTAATTCCTTTAACCTAGGAAATTTTTCATATGCTTGTGACAAAAACCCCGGAATGATACTTGCTTCCAGTTTGCCCTGTATCGTCGGCACTAAATTGTTTACTAAATGGTTTTTATCTGCACTGTATTTTCTTTTCTCTACCCACACGTAATCTGCTGCCTTTTTTACTAACTGCTTATCGGCATCCCCCAGCTTGTCATATTCATGCTCCAGTTCTACTCGTGGCTTATTACTTTCCAGTTCTGACATATACTCGACATTATCCTGGTACTTATTCCACAAACTGGTGTATTCCTTGTAATCTTCCCACGATACACCTTTTTTCCCTAACTTTTCCTCAAAATCTTTTGGCTGAACTTTTTCCCATTCTCCCGAAAATCCCCGTTTAAACAAACCACTATCCGCGATTTTTGACTTAAACAAGTCTTTATTTTTCTTCGCATTTGCAAGCGCAGTTTGAATTTCATCATAGTTCATTTGTGATGGATTTCTGTATGTATTACCAGATGAAGTCCGAAATAACTGGTTTGTCTTTTCCGCATTATTATTGCGAACATTACTTCCATTTGTGCTCTGCTGTTCTCTCTGCTTTCTTCTCTGCTGTTCCTGTTTTTCCCTTTGTTCCCGTCTCGGAATTTCCGACAGCATATTATTTTCTGCCTTTGCTGCATTGCGAATCAGCGTATTGGTTCTCTTATACTTTTCGCTGTTCTTTTGCGTTCTTTCTTTAATTTCTACTGCTTTCTCTGCCAATCGACGATAGCGGGATTCTGACTGATTCGTATAGTCGGTATCCGAATACTTTTTATCCTCACCATAATAAGAATCAGCCTTTGCTCTGGTCTCACTGGCTATTTTTTGTCCCTGCATATCTCTTTCATACAACTTGTCCTGGCTCTCAAAATAATTTGAAATAATACTTCCGGAACCGGATGCATGAGTATTCTGTTTTTTTTTCTTATTTGCCATAATATATATTCTCCTTACTTTTTCTTTTTGCTTTTCTTTGAGGACTGTTTCTTTTTGTTTTTATTCACCTGTTTTTCCAAATAGTCATTGTAAGAGCCTACTGTCTGTAACTCCCTGCTGCTAGGCAGATTTCGCATAAAATCAACATAGGATAATGTAGTCTTCGCATCTGCTCCGGCCGCCACTGCACTGTCATAGGTTGGATATTTGCTTAACCCTCTCGTAGTAGTTCCATCAGAGGTTATATATGTCGGTAAATCTTTTGCTGTATATCCCAATAAAACACTCCATACATAATTGCTTTGATCAGCAGATAACACGCCACTCTTTTCCATATTGTTCAAATATTCTGCGATACCCTGCGTGTCATTGTTCTTAGCCAATTCCTTAACCTTCGACTTAATATCCGTTGGAATCTTAATCCCACCGGTTGAAGATGCCCCTTTGCCCGACGCACTTCGTTTACTAGCGGATGCAGCAGCGGCCTTAGCTTTTTTTGATAACTGGTAATCCTTATTCTGCCAGTAATTGGATGCGTTCTGCTGCTGTCTCCACTGGCTGTTGCCATTTTGCTGTTCATACTTCCACTGCTGATTAGATACATTCGCAGTATAGTTGTTAAAATCGTTATTATATGCCGCATCATATCGATTCGCATAATAGTTTCTGTCATCCTGCCAATCGCCAACCTTGTCCCGATACTTCGCATAATCACTTTCGTCAAGTCCCTGATACATGGACAAGTCGGATCTCTGATTATCCAAATCCGTCTGATAACGGTTGTACGCTGCCTCGTACAAACTAGGAATTATATTATTCAAGGCTGACATGTTTTCCTGATACGCAAGGTTGCCGGCCGTAGCCGCATAAGAGTTTCCATATCCTCCGGACAACGCGGCCGCCTGCGCCGTTGCATTCTGCATCCCTAACTGTGCCTGCCTCTGATACTGGTCCTTATAATTCTGATACAAAGCATCCTTTGTATAGTCATAGGAAAAACCTTTGCGATTTGCAATCGCATCCGCCAATCCGGTTATCTGTGTTCCATACTTACTGGTATAAGCTGCCGGCCTTGCCTTCTCCGTCTTTTGCAACGTACTCTTTGCGGCGTTTACTGCTTTCGATGGCGTATAAGACTTTATTGTCGGTGTCTTCACAGTTGTTGCTTTGGTGATTGTTATTTTACTGCTACTGCTCTTCTTTTTCGCCATAATCCTCATCCTCCTCTTCTATGATGGGTTCCTCTACCACCGGTTCCGAACCCCATATTGCAAACACAGCATTTACCACATTTTCTGTCTGCTCCTTCAACAATTCTTCTCTTCCGGATACGGAATTGAGATAGGTTCGTCTATGATTCTCTCCAACCTGAGATTTCACTTCTCCATCAATTAGTACCTTTCTTGTTAAGATGCTCACACTCTCTGTCGACAACATATCTACCGTTTTTTCTTCGTTAATTTCCATTTCAATTCCTCCTCGTTAAACCTTTCTATACCAACCGTATACATACCAATCGCTATATGTTTTTCCGGACGCGTATGCCCCATTCTGGACATAATATGAACCACTGCCGCTAATTAGATTAAATGGTGAATTAGTTCCATTGCCACTCGACACAATTCCAATCGGATAGACATTTGATGGACGACTATGGTCAGGTTCATATGGCAGTCCGCTTATATGATGACAAGCATAACTACTTGTTGTTAATATCATTGCCTCTATAAATACAATGTCTCCCAGTCTATAATAATTTCCCGTAGCCGCTGCAATTGACGTTTTAATCTCATTACTTGCTGTATTAAACAGTCTAGGAGTCCATGTTCCTTTTTCGTATTTTGCTGTGTATTTTGTATAATTACTTGAATCCAGCAGCGTCTTCCATGTGTCCCAAGTTCCACTTGACATGGCTCTATGCTGCAATATTCCATTATTAAGCATGGCCAGTTGTGAATCCCAACCACTCGTATTATCCCAATTCATTTGCAGTATCTTTGCATCACCCCCGGGCTTTCCCGTTGTCATCTTAGAACTGGCAACAAATGCTTCTACTGCTCCCATCCTATCGGATGTACTCGATTTATCTGCAGATGCCGGACGCGTTGCAATATAATTAAGCAATGTGCTTATTCCTGCCGGCCCCATTGGTCCTTGCGCCCCAGTATCTCCTTTTGGTCCCTGAACACCTTGAATCCCTTGTGGTCCAGTTTCTCCCTGTGGTCCTTGTGGCCCTTCCGGTCCCGTTGCTCCGGTGTCCCCCTTCGCACCAGTATCACCCTTTTCCCCTTGTTCTCCCTGCGGTCCCGTTGCTCCAGTATCTCCTTTAGGTCCTTGCGCCCCGGTATCTCCTTTCTCTCCTTTAAGACCTTGCGGCCCCTTAAAATTTCCAATCAAAAATTTTGCCATTGTATCACTTCCTATCTATTCATCCGGTAATATTAAATAAATGTCTCCAGTAGAATCTATTTCAAATTGAGGCGGTGTCTCATCATCTGTAGTAACCGCATATAGGTTTCCGTCAGCGTCTCCCATCAGATAAAAGAATCCATTAATTGGATTGATTACACCACTGTCACCTCTCTCGCCTTTATCTCCTTTATCTCCTTTTGGACCTTGAATTCCTTGTGGACCCTCTGGTCCGATTTCACCAGTTGCACCTCTCGGTCCTTGTAAACCTTGTGGTCCGGTTTCTCCGGGTACCCCCTGCAATCCTTGTACCCCGGTTTCTCCAGTATCTCCTTTGTCTCCTTTTACTCCCTGTTCCCCTTTTGGACCAGGCAGCCCTTGTGTCCCCTGTGGTCCACGCACTCCCTGAATTCCCTTTTCACCTTGCACACCTTGAATTCCTTGTGGACCTTCTGGTCCAATTTTTCCTTCCGGTCCAGTCAGCCCCTGCACACCCTGCGGTCCGCAATCACCTTTCTCTCCCTTTTCTCCTTGCACACCGTCTTTTCCTGCATCGCCTTTCTCTCCCTTTTCTCCATCTGCGCCTTTGTCACCTTTGTCACCCTTCTCTCCCTTATCACCCTTCTCTCCTTTTTCTCCCCGTAATCCGCCGCTCTCTAACTGTTGCTTTAACTTGTCTGCAATCTCTTTTGCTTCCTTTGCCATCTTTACAGTTTCCTGCACTTGACTAAATTTCTTTTCTGTCTCAGAAGTCATATTATCCAGTTCAAGATTATTTAAGATATAACTTAAATTATCTATCAGACGTATTATCCATGAATTCAACTTCTGAATATTTTTTCCATCCATACCATCTAATTGGATAGGGTCAAATTGCAACGTGGCCATTAATATCCCCCCTGTTCCAAAACTTTGGAAATGCTGTAAACCCTTGCATCCCCTTTCCCTCTTAACCGGATTCTCATATGATCACATCGAATCGGAAATATGGGTATTTCAAAACTCCGCATTGTTACAAAAGATGGAGTATCTCTCCTACTTTGTTCATATTTAGACTCCATATGTGCAGCCTCCTCCCATACTCCACAGGAATCATACATTACATCTACATCTAATTCTGAATCTAACGGCAAAGACAACCTCAAACATATTTTTGATATATACTTGTTATTGGGATAGCTTATCCCTATCAAGCCGGTTTCCGCACTCCACTCAAGTATTGTTTCCAGTCCTTCCTCTGTCGTGTAATCCCTTGATGTAATCTCCATTACTTTTCTATCATTCATATAAAGCAAAGCCCCATCCAGGTTTACGAATTTATCCATACTGCATAAAGATGTCTCATCCTCTTTGTGCCACATTCCTTTGCTCGAATCATACACAAGTGTCTCGTAACGAGTCGTGCGTATATTTTTCCCGTGCATATAGTATTTTGCCCCCAGTGCACCTGCCCTTACCTTTTCGTAGCGTTCTCCACCTAATGCTGCACTAATTGATACCGGAGTACTTCCGTCATACGCACACACATCCTCGCGTGATTTGTAATACAATATTTCATTCACAAGCACCAGACTTTCCGAACATCCCTTTTGCACACCACGGCATCGCTGCGTATTAATCTGATAATTTGCCGGATAAGAACCGTATACCTTATGAATACAATCCTCTTTGAAAAACAAAACTTGTCCGCCGTATGCTGTACATCCGGTAAATTCTCCATCACTGCCGACCGTTGCCGCATATGAATCTGCCGCAGTACCCAGATAAGAATACCAATTTGTCATATCTCCCTGCTTACAGCAGTAAATTTCATGTTTCTCCGAAGAACACCCCCATATACGGTTGTCACTTTCACACACATAATCCATATCCGGAACACTACGTTTCAATGTAATTACTCCAGTTTGTGTTGTATTATTGGTAAGCAGAGCCGTTACAATGATGAAATCATCCTTTTTATCCCAGATTGCCATATCCTGATTAAACGTATCAGCAATGCTTCCCGTCACACCATCAATCTTCACTACGTCATATTTTTCAAACGGCTTTCCTATGCCGGTGTTTGATATTTTAGTATAGCTTGTAGCCACTGCCGTCCACTGGTTTTCAGATTCACTCCACAACTTCAATGCATTTGGTGTTGTCCCCGTATCCATCCAGTAAATGGCACCATTAGAGCATGTAGTTATCTTTGTCCAGGTAGTCGTATACTTTTTAATCACATGCGGTGTCGATGATGTATCCAGCCACAAATCATCTGCCTTCGGTGATTGAGGTGACGCTGCTCCGATAGACGGTGCCTTTGTAATAGGGGTAATATCTGCCCCATCCAGCGTACACGTGGAAAATGTTACCGTTCCTGCCGTTGCCTTTGATGCCTCCATATCTTTCAGCGTCTTGTCATTTGTATTAAATATCTTTTTGTCCGGCCAAATAGCCACATACGCCCCCATACCACACATTACTTTAGTGCTTTTCGCAAGCTGACCAATAATCTGCCAATCGTTCATTTCTTTGTCTGTATATACTAAGTTGCCATCCTCCACAAGCAAAATTCCGTTTTTCGCATACATTCCATAGATTTCTCCGGTACGAAACAGCATTCTTCTCTTTCTTCTGGGTGCCAGTGCCGGGTAATAATCGGATGTCATGTTCTTCTCCATATAAAATTCATTTTCCCCACAATTCATGGTATGGTTGTACCCGCCAAAAGCAGATATCATATCCCTTGTTGTTTCCATTTCTGTAGCTGGTGTTATTGTCAAGGTTACACCCCCGTTCTTTTTGGCTGCATTGGCATATGATTTCGAATATACCAGTTCTTAAAATCCTGATACCCATTACTGAATACCGCAATCTGGTTATTGTACATTCCCATATCACGATTATAAAAATCGATTTGAGCCATCAAATAATCAACATACACTTTCGCATAGGTATCCGGTATTAATAGGTCTTCATTCATATGTTCTTCATCATATCCATCAAATACAACGTCCACATTTTCTTCATACCTGCTAATTACCTCATCATAAACTTGTCCATCAAGTATCGATAACCATTCAATTTTTTCCATGTCCGAAAATCGGTTTGGTCTTAATCGGTCTGCTTTTTCAATTGCTTCCTGCACTCTCAACTTTCTCACCTCAACCTAAAAAAAGCGGGGAAGGTCACTGCTTCCCCGCAACTTTCCTCTTATCAGGGGAACTAATTGCTTTCATTTTTTGCTACTAACTCAGAAATCTTTGTTTCTGTTTCCTCGTCTGCTTTTTCAGAATTACGCAATACCTCAGCCACATAATATGGCACCTCAACTTCCACTCCGCGCTGAATGCGGAATGTAGTTCCGTTTACAACTACGGTAACGTCTTCCGAATATTTATCCTTGTCTTTAAACAATTTAATCTTAACCAAACGCGTAATATCGTCCTTTTTTGCTGTTGCCATGATTCTTCCTCCTTTTTCAAATGGGTTCCCCTCAAAAAGAGAACCCATCCTCTTAGTTTGCTGTTACTGTGCCGGCTTTAAAACCACACGACTCAATACGAATCATGTACTGTTCCACCAGACGCTCTGCCGTCTTAATAGCTTTCCAGCCAACCGTTGAACGCTGATTCAACGGGTCTTCTCCCGAACCCAGCTGTTTGACAATATGCTGTAATCCGCCACCTTCTACTTCGGTTACACCGTAGGCGTGTGCTGCAATTACCATTGTGCAGTAAACCGCCAAACCTTCCGGACAGGTTTCGTCTTTCAGAATTTTGGCTTCTGAATTTTCTACGAAGCGGATATTGCCAATGCGTCCGATTTCGCCCTTCCACATCTTATCCGGTGTCGTGTACTTATTCCATTCCTCAAATCCCTTTGATGTTTTCACATCATAAGCAGCGTTCGGATGAATAACACATACAAAGGCATCCTCTATTGTTTCCGCGTTTACACTTCCAAGATAGGCTGCTGCCTGCAAAAAGATATCTACATTCAATTTGCAGGTTCCATCCAATGTCTTTCTTGTAAGGACCTCTGTGCCGTCCGATTTAGGTGCATACATTACATTGGTGCCACCGCTAATTACATCACGCGTAATGGTATCTAATGTACGTCCAGCCTGCGAACCACTTAACTTTGTAGCCTGCACCACATTGTTATCAATTGCTGTGAGTTCCAGCACATCCGTAAGAGTGATATAATCACCGTACTGCTGTACCTCGGATTTAACCGTGGTCACCTTCATCTTACTACCATCCGGTGTCACGCCTTCCTGCAAAGGTTTCGTGTTCTTCGGTAACGAATCATACTTTCTAAATTCGATTACCTTACCACCGTTTTTCGGAATTGGATATTTATCACCAAACTGGTCAAACACCAATTTTGGCTCTGCCATCGTAATCAGAGATTTTTCATAAAACTCTTTCATCTCGGCAGTCATTCCCGAGTCGCCTGTTGTATTTGGATTTAAATTCCCTGCAAACATCTGTAAAGACATTCGTTTTGCCAATTTTCTTGCTTTGTTCATTTTACTTACCTCCATTCTGCACATCGGTCAGAATGTAATTTTCTCACCGCGTGCGGCTCTTTTTGATAACTCATCGATATCTTTTGCTGTCAACTTGCTTATGTCAATTTTCTGCTCTACGGGCTTTGAAGAAGTATTTGTTCCATTCTCAGCCGGACGCAAGCCTTTCGCGCGAATACCATCCGTCACGCGCTCCGCTGTTTTAGCTGATGCCATCTGCATAGCTCCTCGCATGATTTCATCGTGATGCGCAACTTCGTACGCCGTTCTTACATCAATGCCATTCTGCAGCAACTGTAGGAAGTCTTTATTCTCAACCTCCTCATCAAAGCTAAAATTCGGATAAATTTCCTTTAATGCGTCTGCCTCTGACATCCACTTGCTATACGTTTCATCTGCCTGACGAATTCTCTGCGTTTCCTCAGCCGCTCGTCTGAATTCTTCATTCTGCTTTTCCAAACGATAGAATTCACGATACTGTTCCGTGGACATTCCCTTTGCCATGGCACGCTCTTCGAACATGGAATCATCCTCTTCCAATGCCCTTAACATGTCATCCGCATCTGCGGTCTTGTCCAATCCATAGCGCTGTGCCACAAAATCAAGGACTTTCTGCGATGATGATAACCGCTCTTCCATTTCCTTGGTCTGCTTAAATCTGTCGTTAATCACCTTCTGAACACTCTGGTTATATTCATCTTTGAACTCCCCTTTAATCATGTTCTTCCACTTGGTTCCTCTGTCCTCTGTACTTTCCTCACCGGTGTCTGTCTGTACCTGGACAGTCTGCTGGTCGTTCTGACCCTCTAAGCCAGTCTCAACTTCTGCGCCTCCTGCTTCTCCTGCGCCCTCTGCAAACAACTGCAAATAAATTTTGTTTTTCATAGGTTTCATTCCTCCATCGTCTTTCCGAAGTGTCGCTATCATCGTCTTTCCGAAGTGTCGTTTCCATCGTCTTTCCGAAGTGCCAGTGTTTTTCACATCACTACCATATCACGGTTTAAATTTCGTTTACCCCCAAACTCCCATGGTTTTTGAAATTAAAATTTTTATGTACTCCGGATACTGTTCCTCCAGAGCAAGCAAAGCATCTACAACCATACCAAACACAATGTTCGCTCGTAACTTACTTCTGTACGCCGTATGAATCATAGCAAGTCCGCTCTTGACTTCCACCTGCTGCCCCGGATACATTTCTTCATGGTTTTCAATTTCGTTTGCCAGCATACCAACAATTACGGATACTGCAGCACATACAATATCCTTTCCATGTTCCGCGTATCCTGCATGTCCCACTACATTCAATTCAAATTTTTCTTTTGACCACTCAATTTGTATATTTAACATACTAATACTCCTATACACTCGCCATACTGCTTGCCTGCTCTTTTGCTCCATCCAAACGCTCACTCTTTGTCATGGCTCCACCTAAGGAATCATTTTTCATTGTCTGTTTAGAATCCTGCCCCGGAGGATTTGGGTCACCACCATTTACGACCTCCTGACCCTGCATTCCAGTCATCTGCATCAATTGCTGTACCTGCTGCTGCAGTTCCATCAACTGCTGGTACATGGTTCCATTATTTTGGATTTTCATAATAATTTTTTCTTTGCCCTCAAACTCCATCATATCAAGGCATGCCAGCGAGGCATCCGCATTGCCGGGAGCGAAAAAGCCTTTATCATAAAACTGGAGTGCGAGTTCATTCTGCGCCATTCGTGAGTAAGTTGATTTCTTGGCCGCCGATACAGTAACGTCAAAGATAGGCAGTCTCTCTCCTACTTCAACGCCCATCTCTTCTCCACCATCCTGCGGAATCATGCCACCATTATCAAAGGTTGCAAATTGCTGTTCTCCTTTTTCGCCCAGTATGCGAAATTTACGTGGTTCATCGTAAAACTGACGTATCAGTTCAATAACCATGTAACATTCTTCCATATATGCCCGATAGGTTCCTCGAATCATATCACGTGACAACTTACTTCCTGCCTCCTGCAAGGCGGCAATTGCCGTAGCAGCAGTAACACCACTTTGTGTACTTCCCTGCGAGAAGTCACGGTTACCTGATGTTTCTTTCAATTCGTTTATCTTTTCCTCTTTTACGTTGATACACTGTGTTGGCGGAACTACTGATTGCATTGGTTGAATATCATCCGGATTTCCGGTGTAGTGTACAACTTCCTTAGTCCAGTCGTTAAATTCATCCTCATTGATTCCTCCCGTGTCTTTTGAAAGGTATCTGGCTTTGCTTGCCTTGATAGCAGAATCCAATATTACCTGGTCTAATTTGTCAATATAAAGCTGTGGGTCTTTCATGATATCTATGTAACCAAATCCCACTGGTGTCCCCTCTTCCGGGAACATAACATCAAACACATACGGATACATCCCATGGTCATAATATCCTCTTTCTACATACTCCGGGTCATTTTCGGATGCATACAGAATCTTGTCATTTACGAATTTGCAGTAATGCAGTATATCCTTTGTTCCATTGTCTTTTTTGTAGTACCAATCTACAACATACGATTTCTCCGAAGTGTCGACATTTTCCGCGTTGATATATTTAGTTAGTACGATGTCACTTCCCGTCAAATCAATATCCGGATAACGCTGTTTTAAAATTTCGTTATCCATCAATTCCACATGGAAAAGGTTTGCAGATTCCTGAATCTTGTTAATACCCGGTTCCCAAAACAAATTCAGTATATCTATTTTGGCAATGTTAATATCACCAACGCCATTGTTCTTACGCGAATCCCATACTATCTTTTTCACACTGGCTCCCTGTTTCAGTTTGTACCACGCACAATCGTTATACGTTTCTTCGTATCGATTGTATTCAAGAACTACCGGCAGAATGGAGGTCAGTGTTTTCGCCGTCTGTTCATCGGATGACTCACGTGCCAGTACGGTAGGTTCCGGGAAGTTGTCCATCATATCCGCATGCTTGTTATTAATCGAGTTGTGCAGCCACGCAGAAACCGGCTCTGTCATTCCTTTCTTTTTTTTCTTCTCCTCCGATTCAACAATTCGCCAATGGCGTAATTTCCACCATTCTTCATTGGCTCTTATTTTTCTATCGAACCGGTCTTTCCCCTCTTTGTATTTCTTTAGTGTTTCCGCCGCTTTTCTCACATCATCCTCTGTCAGATTTGTGAGTTTTTCTTTCTCATACTGTTGCATTTCCTCTTGTGTGTTTGGTTCTCCGGCACTTCCATCCAATTCTGCCTGCGGTGTCGACTTTTCGACACTTTCAGGCATAGGTGTCCTCTGATCTTCCATCTTTTTTTCTTTCTTTTGTGCAAATAATTGTAAATTCATATTCTGCCTCCTAAATCATATAAAATTCATATCTGTTTGCATCTTCATTTGAGGTTGTCCTTTGATTCAAAGGATCATCCCCTATATGGTCACGCTCCAGCACATTTTTCCTTGGGGATATTGGATTATCCATAAGCACATACCGGCACTCATCATAAATATGGTCTTCCTGTGTAGTATCAATATCCTCCACATCGCTCTCGCTATACACAAGTGCCGGGATTGTTCGGATAAAGTGTTTACATGTATCAAATACCTGGAACATGGTATCTCCATCTTCATCAAATGCCATCCGGTAATGATACTGCATCTTTCCGGCAAGTCTTGCATTATCGCCCGGACTAAAGAGAATGTTGTTTGGGTGTTTCTCCATCATTTCTGCAATGGATTCACCACGTGAGCAATCCCATATGGACGGGTCTGCGATACCTATTATCTTTCTGCCTTTGAGGTTTGGGTCCTCATTTTCAATTTCCCTAATGTGTTTTGCCTGCTGGGTTGGGTCTAACTCCAGTCCCACATTGGGTTCACCAGTGCAACCATAATACTCGCGGATTCGATAAATCTTTCCGTTTTCATCTGCCGCATACCATCCAACGCTAAAAGGTTTGGCGAACCCATAATCATATCCACGCCATACACGCCAATAGGATGGTATTCTGAACGGCTCTATAACATGAGTCCACTTTCTGTCTTTATAGTGTTCCGGGTCATTTCTCCACTCTTTGAATACTTGTCCGGAAAAACTGTCCCACGAACCATACAATAACGCTTTACGCTCTGCCTCCGGCAGCATGGCAAGATTGTCCAAATAATAGGGGTCATTCTCTAGTAATTTTTTGTTATCAAATACCGATGATGGGATAAAGATTCTCTTTCGTTTCACCTGAATCTTTTTTCCGTCCGGATCAAGAATTGTCCGTTCTTCGGTAATCGGTGTTTCCGGCGGTGCCGCTGTAATAAACCGGTCTTTCACCCATGCATGGCCAACACCACCCGGATTGGCAGTTGCTCTCATGTATACACGTGTTCCCGGTCCGCTTGGACGGTTACGTGAAAACATATATGAGTACTCTTCCCAAGTAAAATGCGTCAGCTCATCAAAACCGATGAAATCATACGCAAGTCCCTGATAATTTAATCTGTCTTTCGTATGCTGCATGGTTCCAAAGAAGATTTTCGCTCCAGACGGAAACGTCCATTTCTTATCAGTTACATTGTATTTCGCCTGCGGTACCACCGCTTTATACAATTCGTTGGAACGCAATATCAACTCTTGAAGTTGAGGATATGTCTTACGAAAAATGATACCTTTATAGTTTGGCACCTTAATCTGTCGCATTGCTTCACACAACATAGCATCCGATTTTCCTCCTCCTGCTGCCCCGCCATACAAACATTCATACTCCGGACGACACATAAAAGCACTCTGGCGTGGCTGTGGCGACCAAACAATTTTACTCATCCTCTGCCTCCTTAACCGGAGTAAGTATCATTACACCTACACCATCCTCTTCGGTCTCAATCTTGTTCTCAACTTTTTCCCGCCACTTATCCGGTTTGCGGTTCTTCAACCAAAACACTTGTGCTCCCAGTTCCGGCGGATAATAAACTTCCTGGTCTACCATCACTACCTCTTCACGCTCACACTTACGTTTTCCGTTTTCATAGTCCACTTTTTTCACCTTAAACGGCTTTTTCTCAATCCTGGTAAAACCAACCGCTTTTTTGAACAATTCATTCTCCACTTGTGCGTCTGAAACTTCCCTCCCTTTTTTTAGGCGTTCAGAAAGTTCAGAATGTTCTTGCATGTATTTGTATAATGTTGTTTTGCTAATCCCCAGTTTTTCGGCTATTTGCGACATTACAAGACCTTCTCTTGTCCATCCCTCAATCAATTCCAAATAGGGTTCAACTTTTACGCTATATTGACTTTTTGCCATATCTGATACCCCCTTTTGGTCAGAATAACAAAATCTTTGCTATCTTTCCCCCCTAGTTCCCATACAAAAAGGCACCTGCCATTGACAGATGCCTCTCTCTTCCGTTATTTTATTTTGTAAAATCCACTAATGTACCACGAAGCTGGGGTTGTTCCAGCGTTATAATCGTTATTATACAGCTCATTTTCTGTACCACTTTCACTTATTTTATTTAACGAAGATACCTTAAAATTCTCCCCATTTACTACTGCTACCGGACATAACATGGCTGGTCTATCTGAATTCGGTGCAAATGGCAGTCCGCCTATTTTATAACAAGCATAATTACTTGATGTTATTATCATTCCCTCAATCCACACATAATCACCATGCCGGATATAAGAACCATATTGAGCTAATACTGTATAGGTTGGTGCAACTGTACTAGGTGTAACATATAGAACCGGCGTCCACGTTCCCCTCTGTTCTAATTCTTCCAATGCCGTTATACGACGATTAGTAGATAAGTCGCTCTCTATGTATTCCATATGCACTACTTCAACTACATCTTCCGCATTGCTCTCGCATATCAATACAGGCATTCCTTTTCCTGATTCAACTCTTAATATAACATCATTCTCCGCATCATCCACCGGATACAACCGCTCTACGGATACACCATAATCTTCGTTGATATCTTTCTGCACATGCCATACATAAACTTTCTGATTTGTCGTTGCATATATGGCATATTGTACTCCTTGATACGGATAACTGCTATCAATAAATGGTGCTAATGAGCTTGAACGGGTATCTCCTTTTTCTTGAATTTTGAAATAGCTGCTTTCTAAAACTTTTTCCACGCGCATGGTGCCGGCAAACTGCAATACCACTTGATTTTTCCACGTACTGCTTTGTCCTTCAAAAGCCCCCACTTTTGTATCTACCCAGCCTTGTCCGTCATAATACTGGAACAGTCCATCATGTATACGCAATCCATGTGCCCCGTCACTGGAATGTGTTTCATGCAAACAATGCTCATGCATGGTGTCATTTACAATTTCTTTGTAGTTTTCAACTGCTGCCTCGTATTCATTCACCTTAGCCACCATCTCATTCAATGTATCCTGCATTTTCTGATAAATCGAAAGATAATCCGAACCGCCTTGGCATCTTACGGATTCCTCAACTCGAACCACGCAAATATCTGTTGTTATCCTGTCTGTCTTAGCTCCCGCATAGCATCCAACAGTAAAATATTCCTGCATCATCACTTTGTATGGTACTTCACACTTACCATCTTCAATCAGAACCGGATAATTTTTTCCATTTGCCGTAAATACCGCTATTTGAATCAATCCATCCCATTCTGTTGGCAGGGAAAACTTTGCCTGCACATACTCTCTCGTATTTCCAACTAAATCCGAAATTGCTTCTGTACATTCAATATGCTGACCAGTTACTTCAAAACTTATCGTTCTCATCTTCTCAACTCCTTTTTCTTTTAAGCATATCAATCATTCCTTCTGATTTCTCCCCTAGTTCCCATAACTTTCATCCAGCATCTTACCATGTTTGCACCTTTCACAATTTTTATAGCAATGCTTTTCTTGAAAATCGAATTTGTCCTGTTCCGTCCGGAATCGTGTGCCGCATATAGTATGTTCTTCTAATCCCTCACACGTTATCATCTTTTCACTTTCCCGGATATAGTACGCACACTCTGTCCGGTATATTCCCGGACCATAGTATCCTGCCATTCACTCACTCCTGTCCTGCTGCCTTTGTGCTTTTTCTCCCTCCTGCATCAACAAGAGGGAGACTTTTTTTACCATTTACCTTGAAATGTTCTTTCCAATATTGTTTTCTGTTCCATCAAATCTTCGTCCTTATCCCAACCTCTTGGAAGTAATCCGATTAACGATGTATTGTTTCGCCATAATAGTATTTTTCCAGACTCCTCTATCCTATATGGTCCTTCAATCTCCATGTCATCTGATGTTTTCGCACTTTCATCTATCATGTTGTACAATCCTTCATTGATTGGCGTCAATTCAGAGCCATTTGTTAGAAGTCTGCTAATTACCCCAAACTTCGGTTCCTCAATAAGAAGATTCGTTTCTTCCAGATATTCGTCCGGTTCTTTTTCTGCTAAAAGAATCTTCATCTCGTCTGGTACCAACTGCTGCCGTGACTCATTTTTATGTATTCGGACATATTCATCCCGTGGCAAATCTCCAATAAGTTCAACAAGAGCCGCTTTTTCAGCATTAGGAAAAAATTGTTCTTGAATGGCCACAAACCAATAGCCCCCAACAATGTAATACACTTTTGCCTTTTCACTGTGTCCGACACTCAAATTGTCATTTTTATAGGCTTCCTTTAAAAGTTTCTTAAATATACTCGTTTTGATAAACATAATTCATAACCTCCTTTATTCATCGATATAGGTTGCCGCCATGTCGGCAAGATGCAAATATACAGCCAATTTTGACCGTTTGTATGCCGCGTTTATATCCCGGCTTCCACCTCTGACCGCATCGTCAAAGGCTCCCATGTGCCACCGGATGGCAAGTATCTCCTCATCCGTCAAGTTCATAAACCGCTGGATGATAAAGATTGATTTTTCCCCATGCCCTGCTGGGAAAGATTCCGTGTTGTGTACATACGTTCTTTTTGTCTGTTTTTCTCCAGCCTTATGCATCGTCACCGGAAAAGATTTGGTATTGTATTCGTATGCTATTTTCTCCTTTTCAAGCTGTGGCTTATACAAATCCACTTTACATACATCGTGCAGCAATCCAACAATAGCAATTGTTTCTTTTGTATATCCTTGAACCACCTCTTTTTTCATTAAACGATTCATAACATTTACAGAGTGCTCCACCAAGCCCCCTTCATAACTTCCATGATATTTTGTGCTCGCAGGTGCCTCTAAGAACCCTTTATCAACAAGATAACCTAAGAGCTTGTCCGCTCCTCTTCTTTTGATATGTTTTTTGTATAATTTTACAAATTCATTTTTCATTTTGATTCCTCCTTGGTTGGCATTTCATCACAGCAAACTGGATGTAATTTTCTCAAAAGTGCATCATATCCGTCAATTACATATTTCGCCGAAACCTCATAGCACTTAATTCTGTACTTTGAAGCTGTTTCTTTTTCGATAAAGCAACCATTCCAATCGTACGCCTCCCTAATACCAATAAATACATCTGCCTGTGCCAGCTTTTTAAGGCTTTCTCCTAAATACCACACCGCTTGGTTATTGCTCTTTGGTGGATTATCTTCTATGTAACTGTCAATCAGTTCCAGTTCTTCTCCCTCGTAAATCTCTGCGATTTTCTTCATCTTCTGAATGCTTTCTTTGATTTCTTTTTCTGTTCTGCCTTTCATAGGCACTGATACAAATAATTTTTTCATGTTATTCATCCTTTCTTTTTTATCATCCGAATACTGATATTCCACAACACTAGCATGGCTACAGTTTTTAAGATGTTTGCAATTATGCTCTCTCATATATTCTAAATTGTTACTCATAATTACTCCTTTTCCGGCTTTTCACTTTTCTTCCTCATTTTCATAACTTTTTAAAATACATTCCGTCGCGCCGTTCAAATTCAATCACCCATACGTAAGGATTCGCATCCCAACCGTAACGGTCGAGGTCGGATTTCTTGATGGTTGAGTTCCAAAGTATCTCCCACTCTTTTAATGCAATCTCCATATCTTCGCAATGAACTGCTGCCGAAAGTAATCCTTCGTTGCGTATTCCATCAATATCAATATCTTGCAACCGCTCCGCTTTAACATTAGTAATTTTCAGAAAAATTCGTGCAGCTTCTTTCGGCATGTGGATGGACGGATGCCAAGTATCAGCTAAAGAATATTTACTGTCCTCGCATGATGCACGGTACATATAGCATCCATGTTCTTTCTTCTTAAAATCATATATCACTGGATTCTTGCATCCATCTGAAGTAGTATCCAATCCGCAATCCCAACATGGACACCATCCCCATGTTTCTCGGACATACAATACATCGCCTTTTTGGTATGGCAGTTTAAAAAACTTCTCGCCATATCTCGGATAACTAGTTTCAAATGTACCTCGGCATGATATTGCGTTCTGTGGTGTAAATGCGGTATATCCAAATTCTCCATCTGGGGGAATATATCCTTTCACAATTCGCCTTGTGCAAGTCTTTCTTCCGTTTAGAATTGCCCGAACCATTTCCGCGTTAAACAATATAGGTTTTATGCTCATTTTATTACCCCCAATCTATGATTTATAATATACAAATCAATCTTTTCGGCACATTTGTTACACAC
>ERZ780198.1688-NODE-1688-length-19275-cov-9.815036_pt1 | contig 19275 bp, 19 predicted proteins | sample MGYA00510979_ERZ780198 | MGnify/ENA primary metagenome ERZ780198 (study PRJEB29588, sample SAMEA2158039) | human gut metagenome | biome: human gut; feature: human-associated habitat; material: faeces | place: Denmark | collected 2008/2010 ...
CGGTGCTTTCTGGCGTCCCAGAGAGGATTTGAACCTCCGACCCCACGCTTAGGAGGCGTGTGCTCTATCCAGCTGAGCTACTGAGACATTTATAAGTTTTATGCAATTTTCAAGGCTCGAAGGAATCGAACAATCTGCCGCTTAGGAGGCGGTCGCTCTATCCAACTGAGCTACTGGTGCATACGCCTCTATTCTACCCAAATTTTTCTTGTCTGTCAAGAAAATACGTCACTTTTTTTGCTTCGAGAAGCATATACTGTCAGGTAGCGTTTTCGGGCGGCATTGCGCGAGGGCAGACTGCCGCCCCGGAAGGAAGGTGAAACCATGTACAGCTGTGACGACCCCTACGCCGATCTGGACGATCTGATCTTTGAAAAAGGAGACGGCGGCCCCAGCGAGCGCTGACTCCCCATCCATATCGGCCTGCCTCTCCCTTTTCGACGGGGCGAGGCATTTTTCCTTTTCAAACTATACAATATATAATATTGCACAATTCATTGCCGAAAAGTCGCAAATCTTTGGCGGGATTTCGGCTTGCGCCGAACTGCGCAGAATGGTATGATACCGAGGTTGGAATTTTGAAAAAGAGGAATATTATTATGGAAATTTATCTGATTGGTCTAGCCGTAGCGCTGGTCGGCGGACTGCTCATGTCCCGCCTTACCCGGCTGCTGCATCTTCCCGCCGTCACCGCCTATCTGGTGGCCGGACTGCTTCTCGGGCCGTTCTTCCTTGGACGGCTGAACGTTCCCGGACTTGGCTTCAACACCCTTGAGGAAGTGAACGTCCTCAGTATCGTCAGCCAGACTGCTCTGGGCTTTATTGCCTTTGCTATGGGCAACGAGTTCCGTCTGAGCCAGCTGCGTACCATCGGCTCCCGGGCAATCATCATCGGCATCTTGCAGGCCGTGATCACCACCATTGTCGTGGATGTCATACTTCTGCTGCTGCATCTGTTCTTCCCCCACATCATTTCCGTCCCCTGCGCCATCACCCTGGGCGCCATTGCCGCCGCCACTGCCCCTGCCGCCACGCTGATGGTGGTTCGTCAGTACAAGGCAGACGGCCCCATGACCCGCCTGCTGATGCTGGTGGTCGCGCTGGACGACGCCGTGGGTCTGCTGCTGTTCTCCGTGTCCTTCGGCATTGCAACGGCACTCTCCAACGGGCAGGTCAGCGTGCTGGCCGTGGTCGTCGAACCCATCGTGGAAATTCTTCTGTCCGTTGGTCTCGGCGGCTTTATGGGGCTGCTGCTCCACTGGGTGGAGCGGTTCTTCCATTCCCGCAGCAAGCGTATGTCCCTGTCTGTCGCCTTCGTCATGCTGACGGTGGGTCTGAGTATGCTGGAATTCCAGATCGGCCCCGTCCACTGCGGATTCTCCCTGCTGCTGGTGTGCATGATAACCGGTACCATCTTCTGTAACGTCTGCCCCACCTCCGAGGAGCTGATGGAGCGTGTGGACGGCTGGACAAGCCCGTTGAACATTCTGTTCTTCGTCATTTCCGGCGCGGAGCTTGACCTCAACGTGCTGTCCCAGCCCGTGACCCTGATCGTCGGCATCATCTACATCATCGCCCGCTCCGCCGGCAAGTATTGCGGCGCGAACCTGAGCTGCCGCATCACCAAGGAGCCGAAGTCCATTGTGGATCACCTGGGCATCACGCTGCTGCCCCAGGCCGGTGTGGCGCTGGGTATGGCCATCACCGCCGCCTCCCTCTCCGACGGCGCGCTGGCGAGAAACGTCGTGCTGTTCGCCGTGCTGGTTTACGAGCTGGTTGGCCCCACGCTGACGAAGCGCTCCCTGCTGGCCGTGGGCGAGATTCGCCCCGAAGGCCGCACCAGCGCCCGGAAGCAGAACGATCCGAAAGAAGCAAAGTAAGCTTCCCCAAAAGCATTATAGCCCGGTTCGGTATACGCCGAACCGGGCTGTTTTTACGATTTAATTCTGTACTCCGTGGTGAACGCCGGGGCTGTTTTCTGTCAGGCGTTCAAAGGAATAGCCGTTATTCAGTCCCCAGACAATGATGTCCTCCACCGCGTCCACGCTGAAATCGTGAATATCATGCTGCAAAACCACGGAGACCCGGTTCTGACTGACGCCAGCCGTCACGTTATTGAATACCGTCTGTGCCTTTTTCGCGCCGCCGGCGTCGTTGCTGTCCACGTTCCAGTCGAAATACTGGAACCCCGCGTCCTGCACCGCCCGGGTCAGCAGGCTCATCAGCCCCACGTAGCTGTGGGCGCTGACGGTGTTGGAGCTGCCGCCGGGGAAGCGCATTAGGGTCGTCTTTACGCCGGTATTCTGGTAAATAACGTCCTGCATCCCCAGCAGGTCCGCAAAATACGCCTCCGGACTGGCATAAATGCGCTCATAAACGTGGGACATGGTGTGAATGCCGATGCTGTGTCCCCTGTCCACGATCTCCTTCATCATCTCGCCGTAGCCCCGGTTGGTGACAAAGAAGGTTGCCTTCACGCTGTAGCTATCCAGCACGTCCAGCAGCTGCTCCGTATAGGGGCCGGGGCCGTCGTCGAAGGTCAGGTAAATGACCTTTCCCTCCGGCCATACGACCTCGGGCCGGGGAACCGCCTTTACCTCCACGGTCCTGGTGGCGGTGGTGGTGTTTTCGTAGCCGTCGGTCACGGTGTAGGTCACGCTGTAGGTTCCCGGCGTCAGCCAGTCCACCTCGCCGTCCACCTGCACCTGCCCGGTCAGATCGCCGTCCACGTTGTCCAGCGCGGAGTACCCCGGCTCCTGATAGAAGGTACCGGTGGTGATGGCCATATCCGCGCCGCCCTCCAGCGTGATCTCCGGCGGGATCGGGTCATAATAGGGCACCTCCCGCTCCGCGTAGCCGGGGTTCCCGGAGGAATCCGTCACCGCGTAAATGATCTTTCCGTATTCCTCCGACCGAACCACCCGGTCGGTGATGTCGCCGTCGTAATTGTCGATGGCCTTATAGCCCGCCTCCTGATAGGGCGTGCCGGGAAGCAGCGTCCCGCCCGCGTCGGGCGCTAGGATGATTTCCGGGCATACCGTGTCCACGACACGCACGATGCGCTGTGCCTCGGCGTGCATTCCCCGGTAATCCGCCGCGTAGGTGAGGATATATTTCCCCGTTTTTTCATCATCGACCTTGCCCTGAATGCCGACAGAAACATCCTCCGGGGACATGCCGTCCTTCCAGAGCAGCGAGCCGCGGACGCAGAGGTGTGCTCCCGGGTCCTGAAAATGCCCGCCGTATTCCAGCATCATTTCCGGTTCGCCGTCCAGCTCCACGGAAAGAGAAAGCCGGTTTGCGGTGAGAACAAAGGCCACCGCGCTCAGCAGCAGGACAAACACTGCAGCAATGATCAATATCCACTTTTTCCCGCTTCTGCGAGGCTGTCTGTAAATCTGTTCCTCCATATGCGCCCCTCTTCCATTACGCCATTAGTTTACATAATCTTACACCATTCTATGCAAAAATGGAAGAGGTTTTTCAAAAAAATTTTTGAGCGCTGACGTTCTTTTTACCGCCCCAGCATTTCCATCAGCTCAGGCAGAAGCGGCTCAAATTTGACGCCGTACCAATGGGAAGGGGCGTTCACCGTATTCTTAATGCACCGGCAGGTGAAATCCGCGGCGATTTTCGCCGCATCCAGCCGATTTTTCCCCTGCATCAGCGCCCCGGTGAAGACAGCGGCAAAAATATCGCCGGTTCCGTGGCAGCCCGTCCCTATCCGTTTGTGGCGGTATTCGTGCTGCACCGTTCCTTCTTGCAGTACAATGCCGGTGCTGTACTCATCGAAGTCAACGCCGGTGAGCACGGCGCAGGGGTGATTCAGCCCATTCAGTAGTTGGTTAACATAATTTTTGTCAATATTTTCCTGATATGGTAAACCTGACAAAATCGCCGCTTCCGTGACATTGGGCAGAATGATGTCCGCCTTCCCGGCCAGCGAACCAATCGACCGGACATAATCCTCGTCAAATCCGGAATACAGCTTTCCGTTATCCGCCATGGCCGGGTCAACGATGGCAACGCCGCCGGGAGCAAGCAGCCGGTCGATGATCTCTCCCGCCGCCTTAACCGCCTCCAGACTGCCAAGATAGCCCACGAGGATCGCGTCAAACGTAATGCCGTTCTCCTGCCAGTGGTGCCAGATATCCGTCAGCGCCCCGTCGAAATGCACCACGGCGGGCTTGCCGAAGCCGCCGGTGTGGGTGGACAGCAGCGCGGTGGGCAGAATGCAGGCTTCCAGACCGCAGGCGGACAAAATCGGCAGCGCCACCGTGGTGGAGCACTGTCCGACGCAGGAAATGTCCTGCATGGTCAAAACACGGCGGTACATTCCTTCAGTCCTCTACATCCATATCCAGCCCCAGCTCTCTCGGGCGGAACCGGGGGCAAACGCTTTCCGAGGTCACGATCACGGACGCCGCCAGCATGGCGCCGATCTCACAGGCTTCCTTCAGACCCTTGCCGTAGGTCAGGCCGATGGCCGCGCCGGCGCAGAAAGCATCCCCCGCGCCGGTGGTGTCCTTCACCTCCAGCTTTCTCGCGGGGCAGTAGCCGCTCTCCCCGTGAAGATTGGCATACACCGCACCGTCCGCGCCCATGGTCACGATCATGGCCGGAATGCGGGCGGCCTGCACCTTCGCGGAAATAATGGGGATCATTTCCTCCGGGGTCTTGCCGGAATAGTCATCGGAAAACAGGATTCCCGCCTCCTGCTGATTGCAGACAAAGCAATCCGTGGACTGAAGAAAATCCCGTCTTTCCAACGCAATGCTCATATTCGCCACCACGGCATAGACAGGCTTTCCATACTTCTGCGCCAGCCGGAAGGTGCGCTTGACGATCTCCTTGTCCATGTCGATCTCGATGACAACGCTGTCCGCGTTTTGGAAAATCTCGTCGCCGTCCTGCTCCAGCGTGTGGGCAATGGGCAGCAGGTTCGGCCGCTGGGAGATGGACGCCGCCACGTCCCCGTCGTCGTTGAAGACCGCCAGCCATGTTCCCATGCCGTTTCTGGTCTTGCGGATATAGTCGGTGTTCACCCTGTGGCTTTTCAGCTTGCGCACAACATCCACGCCGGTTCCGCTGTCGTCCACGAGACTGACAAAGGTGGGGCGAAGCTCGCAGTTTGCAATGTCCTCCGCCACATTCCGCCCGACGCCGCCGTGAATCTGCTCCACGCGCCCAGCGTTCCGCCCAGTGGGGATAAACGCCGACGTGGGATACCCCTTGATATCCACAAACACCGCGCCGATGACAACCATTCCCATGATAAGCCCTCCATTTTTCTCCGGATTTTGCGTTTATTATACCATAGCATTTCCATTTTGCAACAAAGCGCCTTTTCTTTTTCCGGAAAAAGATTGCAAAAAGTCATTTTATCCGGTATAATGAAGCCATTATCTACCCGGCCGCCGCGCCGGTAGGCAGAAAATGGAGGAAGCTGAAATGTCAAGCAATGTACGTCCCGAATCCATGGAACGCATCACCACCCCTGCCCTCGCCAACGCCTTTATCGCCCAGCAGATCGAGGAGATCCGGGCGCAGGTAGGCAGCAAAAAGGTTCTTCTGGCGCTGTCCGGCGGCGTGGATTCCAGCGTGGTGGCCGCGCTGCTGATCAAGGCCATCGGCAAGCAGCTGGTCTGCGTCCACGTCAACCACGGTCTTCTGCGCAAGGGCGAGCCGGAGCAGGTCGTCAAGGTCTTCCGGGACGAAATGGACGCGAATCTCATCTATGTGGATGCCGTCGATCGTTTTCTCGACAAGCTGGCGGGCGTCTCCGACCCCGAGGCCAAGCGGAAGATCATCGGCAAGGAATTCATCGAGGTATTCAACGACGAAGCGAAGAAGCTGGAAGGCATTGATTTTCTGGCGCAGGGAACCATCTATCCCGACATTCTGGAGTCCCACGGCGTCAAGGCCCACCACAATGTTGGCGGTCTGCCCGAGGGCATGACCTTCGAACTGGTGGAGCCAGTCAAGCTGTTGTTCAAGGATGAGGTGCGTGTCGTAGGCGAAGCGCTGGGTCTGCCCCACAGCATGGTCTATCGTCAGCCCTTCCCTGGCCCCGGTCTGGGCGTGCGCTGCCTCGGTGCCATCACCCGCGACCGTCTGGAAGCTCTGCGGGCAGCCGACGCGATCCTGCGGGAAGAATTTGACAAAAATGGTCTTGCCGGCAAGGTCTGGCAGTACTTCATTGCCGTGCCGGACATGAAGAGTGTCGGCGTAAAGAACGGCAAGCGCTACGAGGGCTGGCCCGCCATCATCCGCGCGGTCAACACCACCGACGCCATGACGGCCACCATCGAAGAGATTCCCTATCCCCTCCTCCACCACATCACCGCCCGCATCACGCATGAGGTTGACGGCATCAACCGCGTAGTGCTTGACCTGACCCCCAAGCCCACTGGGACGATTGAGTGGGAATAAATATTTAGTGTTTTCTGAATCCTGAAAAGCGTTGGTAATACAGCGTTTTTCAGGATTTTTCTTTTTTAGCGGCTACAAATTGGCTACATTTGCAGCGATTTTTGTAGCCAGAGGCTCACGGCATAATGCCGTCAAGCTGTCTGGCTACCTCCACCTGCTTGTTGGGGTACAGGTGACTGTACGTGTCCATCGTTGTCTGTACCTTTTCATGTCCGAGCCGCTCCGCGATCAGCAGCGGAGAGAAGCCCATCTCCACCAGCAGGCTGGCGTGGCTGTGTCGAATGTCATGCACCCGTATCCGCTTCACGCCCGAAGCCTTGCAGCCGTACTCCATTTCGTGGTACAGAAAGCTCTTGGTGTAGGGAAAGAGCCTGTCGTCCTTTTGCAGCCCGTAGCAATGGGACATATACTCCTGCAAACAGTTGCAAAGGCCGTCGGGAATGGGGATGGTGCGGTTGCTCTTGGGCGTTTTCGGCGTGGTGATGATGTCCTCTTTGCCGAGGCGCTGATAGCTCTTGTTCACCGTCAGGGTCTTCTTCTCGAAGTCGATGTCCGACGGTGTGAGTGCCAGCAGCTCTCCCTCCCGAATCCCCGTGTAGTACATGGTCATGAATACCGTGTAGCTGGCGGGACGGTCTTTCATGCTCTCGATAAATGTCTGGAACTCGTCCTTTGTCCAGAACAGCATTTCATCGGCTTTCTTCTTGCCCATGCTCCCCGCCTTGTGGCAGGGATTTTCTTTCAGCCCATAGTATTTGACTGCGTAGTTGAAAATCGCCGTGAGCTGGTTGTTGATGCACTTGAGATAGGTCTGGGCGTAAGGCTTGCCGTTTTCATCCCGGTAGCTGGTCAGGGAGTTCTGCCATTGGCGCACGTGAGTGGGCTTGATCTCGTTCAGCGGAATTTTCTTGAAGAAAGGCGTTACCTTCAGGTCGATCAGCCATTTCTTGCTGGCAACGGTTGATGGCTTGAGGCGGTGCTCCATATCCTTGACATACAGAGAGATGAAGTCACCGAAGGTCATGCCGAGGCTGCCCGTGGATTGGCTGATAAAGTCACGTTCCCATTGCAGGGCTTCCTTCTTGGTGGCAAAGCCACGCTTCTTCTTGTGGATGGTCTTGCCCGTCCAGTCCGTCACGCGGATCTGGGACATCCAGCGACCGGTGTCGCCGTCTTTTGTTACTGACATTTTTACCTCCTTCCCTCAAGAATCAGGCTTTGATCAGGTTATTCACTCGTTACTCTCGCTTTTACCGTATTCCTTTTCCAGAAACTCCGTCCGCTTTGCGATTCGCTCATCGCGGTCAAGTTCCTCCGGCTCTGTGCATTTGACTGCGTTCGCGGCGTAATATGCCAAAGTCTGCTCCTTCCAGCGCTTATATGCTGCCTGCGTGGAGTTATAGGCGCGAAGCTCGCTGCGCTCGTCCTCCCACTGTTCAAGAAAGAGGCACATATCGGCGTTGAACTCTGCCATGCTCTTTCCGTCAAAGGAAATGGAACATTCCCACTGCTTGCTGCGGGGTGGCTTCTGCACGTCGATCTTGAAGTCGATGCCCTCTACCGTTTCCAGCTTAAAGAGGAAGTCCATCACGTCGGAAAGCGTTCTGATCTGCGTTGAACTGGATTCGTAGCCGAGGATATAGGTCGGCGTTGAATCCAACAGGTCGGCAATCTGATTGACAACGGCAATCGACACTTCGATCTCTCCGGTTTCGTACTTCTGTACGGTGCGGAGAGATTTTTTCAGCATTTGTGCCAGTTCGGTCTGGTTCAGCCCCTTGCGTTTTCGGAGCTGCTTAATTCTCTGCCCAATGGCGGGATAATCGAAATTGTCCATGTCTGATTCACCTCGTCCATATCATATCACAGAATAAAACGAATTGCAAGTACATATTTTTATTTTCTAAAGGCTTGACAGATGCATCTTGTGTGCGTATAATAAAATATGTACTCAAGATACGCATTTCAGAGGGAATAGAGAAAGGAGGATGAACAAAAGATACGCAGACTGAGGAAAAACACATTGAAACAGGAGGTACTATGAGAGCACAGTTTATCACAGCGTCAGAGGTGGCGGAGATCATGGGCATCAGCCGCAGCAAGGCATATCAGATCGTCCGGGAGATGAACAGAGAGCTGAAATCCCAGGGCTATCTGACCGTAGCCGGAAAATGCCCCGCCCAGTATTTCAAGCAGAAGTTCTACGGCTTCCAGATTCCCGGAGGTGAGCGAAATGACGGAAAATGAGAAAACGACCGCCCTCATCCCATCTGTTGGAGCAGATGGAGGGCAGCCGCCTCACAATTCAACCTACCAGAGCATACCACATGAAACCTGCGAAAGCAATCCCCCGGAGGAAAATATTGAGGAAATGCGTGAGAGAATCCGACGCATGAACGACCCGCATTATCTTCATACGGTTTCCATGACAGAGCTGTATCAGACCGCCTACAAGAGCAGACCGCCCGTCATAGACGGTCTGCTCTACTCCGGGGCATATATCCTCGCAGGAGCGCCCAAAATCGGAAAATCATTTCTGGTAGCGCAGCTTGCCTACCATGTCAGCACAGGGCAAAGGCTGTGGGGCTATGAAGTCCATCAGGGTACGGTTCTGTACCTTGCACTGGAGGATGATTTCCAGAGAATCCAGAGTCGAATGTTTATGATGTACGGCGTGGCAGATACCGCCAGCCTGCATTTTGCAACGGCAGCAAACAAAATCGGAAACGGTCTTGACGAGCAGCTTGAGAATTTCATAAAGGAACACCCCGACACGAAGCTGGTTATCATTGACACCATGCAGAAGATTCGGGAGGCCGGAGGCGAGGCTTACAGCTACGCCAGCGACTATGAGATCATCGGCAGGCTCAAGCGTTTTGCGGACAGACACAGCATTTGCATCGTTGCCGTCCATCACACAAGAAAGCAGCCAGCCGGGGACAGCTTTGAAACGATCTCCGGCACAACAGGACTTCTCGGTTGTGCAGACGGAGCACTCCTGATGCAGAAGAAGAAGAAACGGACAGCATTGGAGGCCACGGTCGATGCCGTGGGGCGAGATCAACAGGATCAGATTCTATATCTGAAAAAAGATGCCGACACGCAGATATGGAGCCTTGAACGGACGGAGAACGAGCCTTATCAGGAGCCTCCCGACCCTGTATTGGATACGGTTTCCCAGCTTGTTTCCTCCGAAAGCAGAGAATGGGCAGGCAGTCCGACCGAGCTTGCGGAAGCGGTGAATACAGGCATGGCAGCAAACGCTCTCACCAAATACCTGAACGTTAAATCCGGCAGGCTGCTGGACGAGTACCATGTGAGGTATGAGAACAGGGCCAAACACTCCGGGCGGCAGGTGAAGCTCACCTATATGGTAATCGGCAATGTTGAGTACGAAGTAATCGACTGAGGACAGCGCGACGGCTGCGACGGTCGCGACGGTGGAAATGATGCCATCAAAGCAACCGTCGCAATCGTTGCGACCGTCGCGGATAGGAAAGGATAGGAAAATGAAAAGCGTACAAATCCCCTATGATCTGTTCATCGACCTCGCCATGTACCATCTGCGGGGCGAGGATGATTTTGAAGAAGAAATCCGGCAGGGCTTGGAGCAAAAGCTCGACGCCATGCTGAACCGGCAGCTCTATTCCCGGTACAAAACCGCTCCCAACGAAGAAGAACGGGAGCAGGCGCGGCAGGAGTATCTTGACCGGCGTGGAGTGCCGCAGAGCTACCGATGGACTACTCCTCCTTGGGAACTGTGACAGGAGCGTGCCACGCTCCTGTTGCTGGCAGACAAGGTAAAGCATTGGCTGACACAGCCCCTCGCATCCCCGTCTCCATCGAAAAACCCGCAGATTTTGAGATGGATGGCGGAGAGGATTTTCAAAATTCTCTCTGCCTGTGGGCGGCAGCGTTGAAGCAAATTCGATTGCTGAAAGGCTGGCGGTCACGCCGTGGATTTTGCAAAGTGGGTACTACTTGCAAGCCACGGCAGAGGCTTCCGCAGAAGCCGCATTCCCCGTTCCCCCTCGGAGAGCCCACGATACTTTGCAGCCGCAGGATGAAAGTATCATAGTGGGTTATTACACTTCCGCAGAAGTGCTCCCCCGAAAGCCACCTTGTCCTGCGAAATCTGAAATCAGGAGGTAAATGCCTATGGCAAGAGGCGACGGTATCCATCGTACCAACGCAAGAAATATGAGGCTGACCGCTGCCAGAATCGGCAACGCGCAGCAACACAACGAACGGGAAAAGGGATCCTATGTCAATCAGGATATTGTCCCGGAAAGAACGCGGCTCAATATTCATTTCAAGAAACCGACCGCTGGATATGCGGAGATGTTTGAGCAGATGAAAGAGGATGGGATCATCTCCACCCGCGGACTGAAAGAGGACGCCTTTCTCTACGGCGAGCTGGTCTTTGACGTAAACACCGCCTATTTTCATAATCACGGCGGCTATGACTTCGCAAAACAATTTTACACCGATGCTTACAAATCCGCAATAGAAATCGTAGGCGGTGAGCAGTACATCCTTTCGGCGGTTATGCACGCCGACGAGCGCAACCGCGCCATGTCCGACGCGCTGGGCAAGGACGTGTACCATTATCACCTTCATGTGGTCTATATCCCCGTCGTAGAGAAGAAAATTCTGTGGTCGAAGCGGTGCAAGGATAAATCGCTGGTTGGGACAGTCAAGGAAACGATACAGCAGGTCAGTATGAGTAAAAAGTGGGATTCCAAGCCCGCGCTGGACGAGCATGGGAAACCGCTGCTGAACGCAAACGGGAAAACTGTGCTCCGAAAATCCTATTCCGTTCTGCAAGATGATTTCTTCGCCGCCATGCGAAAGGCAGGGTATGACGATGTGGAGCGAGGCGAACGCGGCAGCTCCGAGGAACATCTGACGGTGACGCAGTTCAAGGTGCAGCAGGAACAGGCGCGGCTGGCAGAATTCACAGAGCAGAACCGTCAGCAGGAAAAACAGGCAGCAACGCTTGGGAGCAAAATTGAAAAAATCCAGAATCAGCGGGTCGATGTGCGGTCTATCGAAAAAATCGTGGCAACGTCCATTCCCTTCTCACCCAAAGTTGCCGTGGAGCGTGAGGACTTTGACCGACTTTCCACTCTGGCAAAGAAGTACGTTACAGCAGAGAAAAAGGAATCCAAACTGCAAAAGGCGTTGGATGCGGCAAACAAACTGATTGCAAAACTCAAGGCTGAGATTGACGGTTTGAAGCAGGAGATTTCCGATTATAAGTCTGTTCGCGGCAAACTCCGTGCAGCAGAATTGGAGCGTGAAAATACGGAGCTGCGCGGGAAAGTCCGCAGCTATGAGGATGTGATTCAGCGCAATAATCTGTGGCGATTCTTCCATCCGCACAGAGAAAAAGCGGTCACGAGGGACGAAGCTCGCTGATTCCTGTGTAGAGCCGGAAAAAACGCATTTTATCGAATGGGAGCGCGTCGGACAGGGCAGACATCGTCCGGCGCGCTCCTGTTTGAAAATCGCCATTTTTCCCAAGTCAAGAGCCGAAGAAAATCCCCGAAAAACACCCCTATTGCGTGACAGAGCCGCAGAAAGGATAAGCCTATGAGAACAGGACTTACCAAGCAGGAAAAGACCACCGAAATCTATTTTGACGAGAAAGACCCCACCATCTTCATCCGCACCCACAACACCGACCTCAAAAACAGGCTGACCGCATACAGCCGCAAACACCCTGCCGTCTGCAAGCTGACGGACGTAGACCCGGACACGGGCTGCAAGGAATTTGAGATTGAAAAGGGACGCTTCTCTTTCCGGCTGACCGCCCCATACAGAGAGGAACGCCGCAGGGCGGCAAGCGAAGCGGCGAAAAACGAATAAAAGGGTTTTAGGGCTTCGTTGATTGTTGCGTTGGCAACCCCACCGCAATGGTAGTGCCCTTCTCCGAACTTTTCTCTACCCAAACGGAGCCGCCGTGGAGGTCGGCGATCTCCCATACCAGTGAGAGCCCCAGTCCTGCGCCACCGTATTCCCGGCTGCGAGACTTGTCCACCCGGAAGAAGGGCTGGAAGATACTGCGCTGATACACCTCCGGGATGCCGCAGCCGGTGTCGGAGACGCGGAGCAGGAGCTTTTCCAACTCCTGAGTGACAGAAACCCGTACCGAGCCGCCCGGCCGGTTGTACTTGACAGCATTCTCCGTCAGGTTGAAGATCAGCCGGTAGATCAGTGCATCGCTGCCGGTCATAATGCCGTCGCCCTCCGCCGTCAGCGTGACGCCGAGCTTATCTGAGAGCGGCGCAAGATCTGTGAAGATCTCCTCGATCATGGGAGCGAGCTGGATCCGCTCGTTCCGCGCCACCTGCTGCAAATTGCTCATTTCCAGCAGCGTCTTGGTCATCTGTGTCAGCCGCTCCGTCTGCTCGCGCAAAAGCGTGAGGAATTCCGCCGTCTCCGGCCGCACATCGGGATGCTCCGCGGAAAACAGCTCCAGCTGCGCCTGCATCAGCGCCAGCGGCGTGCGCAGCTCGTGGGCGGCGTTGCCGGTGAACTGCCGCTGGGCGGCAAAGGCGTTGTTCAGCCGCTCCAGCATCTGGTTGAACGAGCGGCTCAGCTGCCGGAACTCCGAAATGGCGTCTTCATCGATCCTCATATCGGCAAGATTGTTCAGCTGCACCTGCTCCACCTGCGAGGTAAAGCTGCGCAGGGGCTTGAGAGCGCGTCCGCTGACGAAATAGGCGAGGATGCCGCTGAGCAGCGTTACCGCCGCCGTGATGTACCAGTTGGTGGTGCGGAAGCGCCCCTGCACCCCATCGACGACGATGGTCAACTCCTCGTTGGGCGCTATGAGCTGCGGGTCAAAGCTCGCCGCTCCGCCATCATTCAGGATCACCGTGCCGCCGCCCTGTAAGCTGTCCGCAATGGTGTCCATATAGTACACACCGGAGGAGCACAGCAGCAAATTCATGGCCACGCAGGTGATGCCGATGAGCAGGACGGACATCAGCGTGATGCGCCACTGCAGGGAAAGCCGCTTCATTCCTCCTCGCCTCCCATCAGATAGCCCTCGCCGATGCGGTTGCGGATGGGGTCATAGCCCAGCACGGCGCGGAGCTTTTTGCGCAGGGCGGAGATGTGGACGCGAATGGAATTGCTGAAGCTGTCCACGCTGTTGTCCCAAACGTGATCCATCAGCTCCTCCTGACTCACGGGCCGCCCCTGATGCACCATCAAATATTCCAGAATACCCGTCTCCTTGCGGGTCAGTGTCAAGGTCTGCCCGTTGACGGCGGCGGTGCGGGAGCGGGTGTCGAAGCTCAGGGCTCCGCAGCTTAGCAGCACGTCCTGCTGGGTGAACTGCCGCAAGGTCAGGCTGCGGATGCGGGCCTCCAGCTCGGCTAAGTGAAAGGGCTTTGAAAGATAGTCGTTGGCTCCGGCATCCAATCCCTCCACCTTGTCCTTCACCTCACTGCGGGCGGAAAGGATCAGCACAGGGGTCTTACGATCCCTTTGACGAAAGGTGCGCAGTACTGTCATGCCATCCTTACCGGGCAGGTTCAGATCCAACAGAACCAGATCATACCGCTCTGTGCCAAGAAGCTCCAGTGCCTTATCTCCATCGTAACAGTGATCCACGCTGTATGCCAGACGCCGCAGACTGCGGACGATTGTCTCGCACAGGACGCGCTCATCTTCAATGACCAAAAGGTGCATAAGAATCCTCCTATTTTAATAGCGATTGTTTTCCCATAATTATAGCAGAAGCAGATAAAGTTTGTGTTAATTTTTCATTCTTAACAGAGACTTTAACTTATTTGTGCTATGATCAGAACGTAAAAAAAAGAAAGGATGATAAAAAATTGCGTTACAAGAAAAAAATCGCAGCGCAAATCGCACTGCTGATAACAGGAGCTGCAATGCTGTGCTTTGGTGCCTGGAGAGGCGAGGCAGCGACGGTACTGAGTAAAGCCATCAAATTATGTCTGGAGTGTGTGGGAATTGGATAAGAAAATTTCAGGTGTATCACAGCTTATGTCCCGTTTTCGGGGCTGGATCCAGGCAGGCGCAGCTTTATTGACCAATCTGCATCTGCCGAATTTTATCAAGGGCGGACTCTATCAGGGCACAGGGAAAACGGTCTGCGTACCGGGGCTGAACTGCTACTCCTGCCCGGCAGCCTCCGGCGCCTGTCCCATTGGGGCATTTCAGGCAGTGGCAGGCTCCTCACGGTTTCGCTTTTCCTATTATGTAACCGGCTTTCTCATTTTGCTGGGAGTATTGCTGGGACGCTTTATTTGCGGGTTTTTATGCCCCTTCGGCTGGTTTCAGGAGCTGCTGCATAAAATTCCAACGAAAAAGCTCTCCACAAAAAAGCTGAAGCCCCTGACCTATCTGAAATACGTGGTTTTGCTGGTAATGGTGGTCTTGCTGCCGGCATTGGTTGTAAACGATGTAGGCATGGGAGATCCTTTTTTCTGCAAATACCTCTGTCCTCAGGGTGTGCTGGAGGGGGCGATCCCGCTGTCTATTGCCAATTCCGGCATCCGGGCGGCACTTGGCTCTCTTTTTACATGGAAATTCACCATTTTGCTGGGAATCCTTGTACTGAGCATATTGTTCTATCGCCCCTTCTGTAAATGGCTTTGTCCGTTGGGAGCATTTTATGCCCTGATGAACCGGGTGTCCCTTTTTCAGATGAAGGTGGACGAGAGCAAATGTGTTTCCTGCGGGAAATGCGCCGGAGCCTGCAAAATGGATGTGGATGTGACAAAAACACCCAATCATGGGGAGTGCATCCGCTGCGGGATGTGCGTTCGTGCCTGTCCTACCGGTGCGGTTTGCTTCCGCTACGGCTTTGGCGACGGGAAAGAGGCTGCAAATGAAACGACAAAAGAAGCTGTAAATGAAACGACAAAGAAAACTACAAAAAAAACAAATATGGAGGAATCAAAATGAACAAAAAGAAATGGATCAAACTGGGACTGACTGTACTGCTGGCATTTTCTCTTACAGCCTGCGGCACAAAGGACAGCGGGAATGCAGATCAGAGCAGCAATGCTGTTACGATGACGGCGGAAGCAGAAAATGCCCAGGAGGCACTTTCTACGTATAAGAAGCTGATGGAGCAGGAGAACGAGATTCTTTCGGAGAATACCGATTTGTGGGAAAAGGTCTACATGGAGGCTGACAAGGGTTCAGCCATGCTGGAAAACGGAAAAAACTACGGAGATTTTCTGCTGGACACGATAGAGAATGCCAAAGATCAGTTTTCGGACGAAGAATATGAGCTGCTCAAAACCTCTGCTGAAAAGATCAGTGAGATAGAAAACAAGCTGACGGAGCTGGAGCAAAAATATCCTGAGATCGTGGAGCAATCCATGAACAGTGAAACGAGTGTCCCTGGGGACAGTGCCCAGACCGGCTCCTCTGAGGATAGCAGTGTGCAGAAGTTTCCTGCCTTTGAAGGCAAGGATCTGGACGGAAACCCGGTCAAGAGCGACGAGCTGTTTTCCAGGAATGCAGTAACCGTGGTGAATTTCTGGTTTACCACCTGCAGTCCCTGCGTAGGCGAGCTTGGGGAGCTGGATGCGCTGAACAAAGAGCTTGCAGAGAAAAACGGCGCACTCATCGGTGTGAACTCCTTTACGCTGGATGGAAATGAGGCAGAAATTTCCGAGGCGAAGGACGTACTGGCCAAGAAAGGCGCTACGTATCAGAATGTGTATTTTGACTCTGACAGCGAGGCGGGAAGATTTACCACCGGCATTTATGCCTATCCCACTACCTATGTAGTAGATCGGAACGGCAATATCGTTGGGGATCCCATCGTGGGCGCTATTACGGAGAAGAATCAGGCGGAAACGCTGCAAAAGCTCATAGATCAGGCCATTGCTTCCGATACGGGAGAAAACGAGGAATAACAGGACTACAGGCTGTGGCATCACCCGACAAATTTTTGAAAAGTGCATTGGATTTCCTGATGTAAGATGGTAAAATGTCTTCAAGGCAGAAAAATGGCACGTGTCGTGCATAGCTAAAATTTGGAGGGAAGCATGGGAAAATCAACAGTTTATTTTACGGATTTCAGGTGCCCGGTTGGTACAAGTCAGCTGGATAAGTTAAAAAAGGTCTGTCTCGCGGCAGGCATCAAAAACATTGATATGGACGGCAAGTTTGTCGCGATTAAAATGCACTTCGGCGAGCTTGGAAATCTGGCATTTCTGCGTCCGAACTATGCAAAGGCAGTGGCAGATCTGTGCAAGGCACAGGGTGGCGTTCCGTTTTTGACGGATTGCAACACCCTTTATCCCGGCAGCCGCAAAAATGCGCTGGAGCATTTGGACTGTGCAAATTTAAACGGCTTTAATACCATCACAACAGGCTGTCAGATTTTGATCGGAGACGGTCTGCGGGGTACGGACGAGGTAGAAGTACCGGTTCCGAATGCAGAGTATTGTCCTGCACCGAAGATCGGACGTGCAATTATGGATGCGGATATTTTTATCAGCCTGACGCACTTTAAGGGACATGAGGCGACCGGCTTTGGCGGTGCCATTAAAAATATCGGCATGGGCTGCGGCAGCCGTGCAGGCAAGATGGAGCAGCATACCAGCGGAAAGCCGGCCATCGATCCGGAAAAATGCCGCGGCTGCAGACGCTGTGCACATGAGTGCGGAAGCGATGCGATTACATATCCGAATGGAAAAGCGGTTATCGATTATGACAAATGTAAGGGCTGCGGACGCTGTATCGGAGCCTGCAGCTTTGACGCAGTCTACAATGAAAACAGCTGTGCAAACGAGCTGCTGGACCGGAAGATGGCAGAATATGCGATGGCTGTCTGTCAGAACCGTCCCTGCTTCCATATTTCACTGGTGCAGGATATCAGCCCCAACTGCGACTGTCATGGCGAAAATGATGCGCCGATCCTGCCGGATATCGGTATGTTTGCAAGCTTTGACCCGGTAGCACTGGATCAGGCGTGTGCGGATGCCTGCCTGCAGGCGACTCCGATCGCAAACAGCCAGCTTGGAGAACATCTGGCAAAGCCCGACTGGCATCATCATCACGATCATTTCCTGGATTCCAATCCGAATGTGGAATGGGAAGCAACGCTGGATCAGGCAGAAAAAATCGGTCTGGGCACCCGTGCATATGAACTGAAACGGGTCTGAATCGATGTGTATTACCAAAAACGGCTCCGAAAACAGGGAGCCGTTTTTGGCAGATCATCTAAAAAAGAGGAGGATATGGGGTATGTCTTATTTTCAGGATGCGTCACCGGAATCGCTGGGGATCAGTTCCGGGGGAATTCTCCGGTTTCTGGACCGGATGGAAGAAAAGAACATCGAGCTGCACAGCTTTATGGTGGTGCGGCATGGGAAATGTGCGGCAAAGGGCTGGTGGAAGCCGTATGCACCGGAGCTTGCGCACCCGCTGTATTCCTTTGGCAAGACCCTGACGGCAACGGCAATCGGGTTTGCACGACAGGAAAAAATCCTGTCACTGGAGGAGCGGTTAGTGGATCTTTTTCCGGAGCTTCTTCCGAAGGAGCCGTCAGAAAATCTGCAGAAGGTCACCCTCTGGCATCTCCTGACCATGAGCTGCGGACATGAGACGGAAATTGATATGGAATCCCCCGACTGGATCCGGGAGTTTTTACAGCATCCGTTTTTACATGAGCCGGGAACATTTTATAAATACAATACAGCCGGAACTAACATGCTGGCTGCCGTTCTGAGGAAAAAAACGGGACAGAACGTCACAGAGTTTCTGAAATCCCGTCTGCTGGAGCCGCTTGGCATCACATCCCTTACCTGTGCGTTGCTCGGAGACGGAACGGAGCTCGGTGGAGGCGGTATGAAGATGGTGACGGAGGATATGGCAAAATTCACGTATTTTCTGTCCAGACAGGGCGAGTGGGAAGGAAAACAGCTGCTTCGAAAAGACTGGTTTGAACGCGCCTGCCGCATGATCGTCAGATTCCAGGAGGAAAAGCTGCTGTTAGAGGCAGAGGATACGCTGATCAGTGTCGGCGGACTCGGCATTTCACCGCGTCAGGCGTTGACAGCTTTTGAGGTAAAAGAATCTTGAAAAGTGTGAATGGACAGGCTGTTCGGCAAATTTGTAGCTTGTCACTCTGATAAAGGTTCGATATAATAAAGAAAAGGATATTCTGGAATCGGTCATCTCGGGTGGGTTCCGGTGCATAGCGGATAACATAGTTTCGCAGTGCTCCGGACGGGAATCTGAAGGTGGCCGGTTTTCGCTGTCATAATCTGTTTGGACAGAAACAGATTATGACAGCGATGGAAAATAAAATACAAATGGGGGTTTGTATCATGAGTGCAGAGAGCAAAACAAGAATGACGGAAGGCAGTATCTCCCGGAAGATCATCCTGTTTGCCATCCCGCTGTTCCTCGGGAACCTGTTTCAGCAGTTATACAATACGGTTGACTCACTGATTGTAGGAAATTTTCTGGGAAGCAATGCGCTGGCAGCAGTCAGCTCATCCGGAAATCTGATTTTTTTGATGGTGGGCTTTATTAATGGCATTGCCATGGGTGCCGGTGTCGTGATTGCGAGATATTATGGGGAGAAAAATCACAAAAAACTGCAGAAGGCGATCCACACGACTGTGGCATTCGGCCTGGCAGCCGGTCTGATCCTGACGGTGGCCGGCATGTACCTGGCACCGAAAATTCTGGTACTGATGGGAACACCGTCCGATGTCCTGCCGCAGTCCGTCGAATATTTCCGTACCTATTTTGCGGGTTCTCTTGGGTTTGTCATGTACAATATTTTTGTCGGTATTTTACAGTCGGTCGGTGACAGCCGGCATCCGCTGATCT
>ERZ780198.1696-NODE-1696-length-19189-cov-4.810494_pt1 | contig 19189 bp, 19 predicted proteins | sample MGYA00510979_ERZ780198 | MGnify/ENA primary metagenome ERZ780198 (study PRJEB29588, sample SAMEA2158039) | human gut metagenome | biome: human gut; feature: human-associated habitat; material: faeces | place: Denmark | collected 2008/2010 ...
TTTCTTGGTCTTTCCTTTATAAATAATTTTGCATTGATGGACACCAAGAATAGATTCGAAAATTTCTTTTGCTGTCTGAGTTGTAGATTTAAGATAATTCTTGCTACACTCAAAGGCTTGTTGAGAGTATACAATAATACATGGCGTTGACTCCAGTACCTCTGTAAATAATTCTTCCGTGAATGTTCTATCTAATTCAGCCATATTATTTTATTTTAGATAAACTATACTTATGTTTCGGTCGTACATATTTAATTGAACACGTATAATTTCCTCATTTTCAATAAGTAAAACTACACCATAATCCGCGAATGAAGCCCCCATGCTATCATACCCATAACCACGAAGTTGAACTATATTGTCGCTAACATTAGTAATGCGCATACGTTTTGGAGACATCTGTATATTGTTCTGCCACAAAGGGTGCATACCGTCCAAGTTAAACATAGTGACGGTATATCCTTCTCCATCTTCAATATTTTTTTCTATAACTAATCTTCTATTTGCTCCATAGTTATGGCCAGATATATCTTGATTATTTTGAAATCTTACGTGATCTGAAGAGGTGAAAGTAACAGAACCTTTTGGTGGGAAATTATTGCCTTCTATGAGATTTTTAATGAATTTATCCATTGTTATTTGTTTTTGGTACAAAGTTAATTAAATGTCCAAAAAGTGACAAGTTTATATTTGTGCAATGTATGAGTATTGTTACACGAAATCATATGACATAAACAATTATTGTACAATGTAATGTACTATTGTAACTTTTATAGTTAAATAAAATATGCGATTCAGATTTCATCTATCTGAATATTCCGGTTTATCCATCCCAAATCACAAATGTGTTGCACATTTCTTACCAAAAAAACTTGGTTAATACATTTGTCACAAAATCAATCAATACTTGAAATGATACAGACTCCGGTTATAGTGACATTTGCCAATCAGAAAGGGGGTGTAGGAAAAACTACCCTTTGCGTAACTTTTGCTAACTATCTGGTGACAAAGGGTGTGAGAGTTGTGGTCATAGACTGCGACTTCCAGCACTCCATTATGAAGTGCCGAAAGGCCGACATCAGGAAATACGGCGAACAGGAAATGCCCTACGAGGTATGGGCATATGAAGCCAATGACAAGGCAATGATGACTTCCCTTATGGAGAAGCTGCACAATGATCCTGAAATTGACGTTGTGCTTATGGACTCTCCCGGCAGTCTGAAAGCGGAAGGGCTGATACCCATGTTCGTCAACTCAGATATCATTATTATTCCATTTCACTATGACCTGGTAACCGTTCCGTCCACAGCCAGCTTCCTCATGTTTGTTGACCGGCTGAAAAAAGCTGTCGGTGAAAGGATGAAGGCCAGACTCTTCATCATTCCCAATCTGAATGACGGAAGAATCGGCAAGCGTTCCGAACTGCTTATCTGGGACAATGCAAGGGATACCTTCTCCAACTATGGGTATGTTACAGCAAAGATTCCCAAACGTGCGGATATGGAACGTTTCAGTACCATGGCAGCACTGGATATGCAGGCCGCTATCGTTACACCAGTCTTTAACAAGGTCTATCAGAGTATCTTCGATACACTTCAACCGATAAGGGAAAAAGAACTCAAAGGCATACAGCTGACGGAAAATCTGAATCCCAAACCTAAGAAGAAAAAGAAGGCACAGCCGTCTGATGAAGCTTCACAGGTCAGTAACGAAAATCAGAATAAAGAACCAGAATAATCAGTAAACTTCAATAACCATAGCACTATGAGTAAGGATATACCGGAAATAGATGACCTGACAAAAGGCATCAATGATTCAGAACTTATATTGACGCAAGATACCGCAGGAACGCAGGTTGAGCAAAAAGAAAATAATAATGCAACACAGGAAAAGGATACTGCTGTTTCCCTTTCGGATACAGGATGCTGGAGTGACTTCATGGAATTTCTGACATCTGACGGTTCAGTAACGGATAAAACAGAAAGGCTTGTCTGTAAACTCGACCGTGACCTTGCGGATTCACTTGATGACTGCGATATACATGGCAGATGCCGCTCTGACCTGGTGAATGCCATTGTAAGGGCATTCTTCAAGTCATACCTGCCACGTCTGGCAGAATACAGAAGGGAAAAGAAATCTTTGTTTAACAGCTATAATCTGTAGGATATGAAAAAGACAGACTGGACCGACAGGATGCTGGCCGCTCTTGTCGAGCTGTATCCGGTAGAAACCACGGCCTATACAGCAGCAGTTCTCAATCTGAGCGAATCGACCGTCAAGCTGAAAGCCCGTGAACTTGGACTTGTAAAAATGGCCAAATCCAGATGGATGGAGCGTGCCGACTATATCAGGAACCACTTTCAGGAGTGTTCCTTCTCTGAGATAGGGAAAGCTCTCGGAATTACCCGGATGAGTGTCGGACGCATAGCCGCTGCACTCGGACTGAAACGCAGCAGTGAAGAGAAACACCTGATTTCCTCACGTATCCGTACCCAGATGGTAAAGAGGGAAAGACGGCGTATCGTCTTCGGACTGGAACCCATAACCGGTATCCGTGTCATTTCAAACAGGGCGAAGGTAAGGGTGCGCTCAAACATGAAGTCAAACGGATACATCATCAGTGAGGAACACAACGTGATTTATTATACCGGCACAACGGAACGCAGGGAACGTCTGGAAAGCCGGGGTATCAGACTGGGACTGCATATCCTTCCGCTTCCGCAGGACAGTTCCGCTCTTTCATCCAACATCATATTACAACAGCCATGCAGTACGGACAGATAGTATTCCTTCTTTTCGTGGCAATGGTATTCTACTATGCGGCAATGATTTTCATGGACTTTCAGAGGGCAAAGGCTGCACAGAATGCCGAGCAGGACAGCCATAAAGAAGAGGACATAGACATATCGGAAGAGGCACGAAGCTTCAGGCCGATAAGAATAAACCGGGATGAACCTGAATCCAAAGAACAAAGTTCAGAACAGAGTAATACGGAAAATCCCGAATCAAATAATGAAAGTAATAATTCTGACGGTACAGAGAAATCTGCATCCAAATCAGAATCTTCCAGACACGTTTATCGGGAGGCCATCATGACTGACGGCATTCTGGTAGAGAATATCATACAGGAAATTAACCGGCTGGCAGAGACCGGTACCAGTGACCTTGGTGCCGTTATCTTCAGCTGTGAGAATGCCTGATATATATACCGTTCCTTTAGTGACATCTGTTTCTTTGGCGATGAAATCCTTTAACATTATTCAGAAATGCAGATAATAAAGAAAAGTGCCCGGAATCTTACGGAGCGTTTCATCGGTTCAAGTTTTGGACAGAAGTGTGTGGTGGCGGCCATTGCACTGATTATTTCCACATCCAACGTAATGGCAGGAAGCAAAGGTGCAGCAGGTTTTACCAAGGCCACTCAGGAAGTCAGCTCCTACCAGACTCCGGTATCGAATCTGATGAAGGCCATAGCTGCCGTTATCGTTCTGGTCGGTGCCTTCAACGTCTATTTCAAGATGCAGAACGGAGACCAGGACGTGAAGAAGACCATCATGCTTACCATCGGAGGCTGTATCGCATTCATCGCACTTTCGGAAGCTCTTCCGCTGTTCTTCCAGTAATCCTTTCCCGGCATGACAATGAATCAGGAAGGATACCCTGTGTTCAAGGGATTGCAGAAACCGCTGGAGTTTATGGGCATACGCGGCCGTTTCCTCACTCTGGCAGCGGCAGCCATAGGCGTATCATTCGTAGGCTTCATCGGTTTCTCAATCGCTTTGGGAAAGGTTGCAGGGTTCATAGCCATGATGGTCATGGCACTGGTGGGACTGATAACCATCTACATCAAACAGCGTGGTGGACTACACAACAAGAAAAGGTCAAGAGGCATCTATATCTACAGAAGCCTGAGAAAAGAACAGTAAATCACTTTATACAGTATGGCACACAAAAGGAAAAGAATATTTGACGGACTCTATGCGCAGCTGGAGGAGACGGACGGCAATGTCGTGCTGTTCTCGGCCAAAGGCGAGCCGTCAGTTATCTTTGAGATAACCAATCCGGTCCAGCAACTCTGTACGGATGCGCAGCAGTACATGCTGTTTCATGACGTGCTATCCAATATCCTTCAGACCATCGGTGAGGGATATGCACTGCAGAAGCAGGATATTCTGTGCAGACAGGCATATCACCATGACGTGCCGGATGATGCGGAGTTCCTGACAAGAAGTTATTTCAGGTACTTCGAGGGAAGGGAGTTCACAGAGATAAGGACTTTTCTTATCCTCACTCAGGAGGCTCAGAGAAGCCAGTTCATCCAGTATGACCCGAAGAGATGGCTCGACTTCCATTCCAAGGTATCAAAAACGGATGATATTCTGACGGAAAAGCACATCCGACACAGAAAGCTCGGGAAGGAGGAGGTCAGCGAATACTGCCACCGTTTCATGGCATTCCAGTTCCGGCACGGACCGTTCTCGATGACCAACTTCAAGGCTTCGGACGAATATCTCAGGACAGGTGACCGTATCATCCGTTCCTATCCGCTGGTGGACATTGACGAGATAAACCTGCCTTCCATGGTAAAGCCGTACACGCAGATGAACATCAACGGCTACGGTATCGCAACCGACCTGCTTTCTTTCCTTACCGGCGTCCCCTACTCGGACTGTGTAGTGTTCAACCAGGTCATTCAGATACCGGGACAGAGGAAGCTGCTGCGAAAACTTCAGGCCAAGGCGAAGCGTCACGGTTCCATGCCGGACCCGAGCAACCGTATTGCCAGGGCTGACATTGAGGAAGTGCTGGACAGGCTGGCCGTTGACAGTACCATGCTTGTGTACTGCAACTTCAACATTCTGGTGAGCTGTCCGCCTGACAAGGTTACTCCGGTAACCTCCTTTCTGGAGACAAAGCTGTACGAGTGCGGCATCATGCCGTCAAGGACGGCCTACAACCAGCTGGAGCTTTTCATGGACAGTTTTCCCGGTAACGGCTATGCCTTCAACCCGGACTATGACCTGTTCCTGACGCTTTCGGATGCTGCCTTGTGTTTTTTCTTCAAGGAGCATCTGAAGGAGTCTGAGGATACACCGCTGACCACATACTACACTGACCGTCAGGGACTGCCTGTCTGTATCGACATTACCGGCAAGGAAGGCAGGAAGAAAATGACGGACAATGCCAACTTCTTCTGTATCGGTCCTTCAGGTTCCGGCAAGTCCTTCCACATGAACAGTGTGGTACGTCAGCTGCTGGAACAGAATACGGATGTGGTCATGGTGGATACGGGTGATTCCTACGAAGGTATATGCGGATATTACAAGGGTACATACATAGCCTACTCGAAGGAGAAGCCCATTTCCATGAATCCGTTCAAGGTCACGAAGGAGGAATATGAACTTAATTTCGGGGAGAAGAAGAACTTCCTCAAATCGCTGATATTCCTGATATTCAAGGGTAACGCATTTCCTACAAAAATTGAGGACATGCTGATAAACCAGACCATCGTGGAATATTACGAGGCCTATTTCAATCCGTTTGAAAGGTTCAGCGACAGTGAGCGTGAGGCATTGAGGCAGAAACTGCTGGTAGCCGCCAAGATGGAGGATGACTATGAACAGTACACGCACAGCATGGAGGACATCGAAAGGCAGATAAATACGGAAGAGGTTCAGGAGAAGGCTGAAAGCCGTGCCCTGCTGCTGCCTTCCGAAGTACGCCGTCTGAAGCTGATACGACAGTGCCGTTCACTGACTGCTCTGATCAATGATGAAGCGGCCACAGAATCGGAAAAGGAACGTGCACTTGCTATCATAGAAAAATATAAAAGGGAACTTTATAACAATTCCATGCTGATTAAGATTGACAGGCAGATTGACCACATGGAGGAACAGAAGCGCAGGCTGAAGGTTCAGGAACTCTCGTTCAATTCCTATTACGAGTTTGCCCTGGAGCGCATTCCGCAGATTACGCAACTGGAGAAGATAAGTTTCAATATACATGATTTTGCGGCCATACTGAAACAGTTCTACCGTGGCGGCGAGCTGGAGATGACGCTGAACTCCGACCTGGACATTAACCTGTTTGACGAGCGTTTCATTGTGTTTGAAATAGATAAAATAAAGGATGATCCGGTGCTTTTCCCGATTGTGGTGCTGATTATCATGGACGTGTTCCTGCAGAAGATGCGTATCAAGAAGGGACGGAAGGCTCTTATCATTGAAGAGGCATGGAAGGCAATAGCGTCACCTACTATGGCAGAATATATAAAGTATTTGTATAAGACCGTCCGGAAGTTCCACGGAATAGCCGGTGTGGTCACACAGGAGCTTAATGACGTGATTGATTCCCCTATTGTGAAGGAGGCCATCATCAACAACTCGGATGTGAAGATTCTGCTTGACCAGACCAAGTTCAAGGACAGGTATGAGGATATTGCAGCCATTCTGGGACTCACTGACATACAGCGTCAGCAGATTTTCACCATCAATGCGTTGAACAACCATGAGGGAAGAAGCTACTTCAAGGAGGTGTGGATTTGCCGGGGACAGCACTCGGATGTGTATGGTGTGGAGGAAGCACCGGAATGCTACTGGGCATACACTACAGAACGTACCGAAAAGGAGGCACTGAAGATTTATCTTGCCAGGTACGGTACGCTGCAGGAGGCCATCACCCGTATCGAGGAAGACCGTAAGGCGGATGGAGGGCTTCTGTATCTGGAGTTTGCAAGAAAAGTCAACCAACATCAAAAAGTTATGTCACTATGGTAAGAACAGTATTAAGAATCATATCGGTTATAATGGTTTCTGCATTTGTCTGTATTAATGCACATGCTGCCTGGAGAATCGTATTCGACCGCAACTGTCTGAAGATTGTCATGGCCAATACCGCTTCACAGAAAGTTATCGAGGAACAGCACAACCAGCGTGTGGATACCATTGCAGCAAAGAAGCAGAAGGTGGAACTCTATACGGTAAGCATGGCTACCATGAAGGAACTATACAAGCTGAGCATGGAGAACATATCCGGTTTCGGGACTGAAAGTCTTTATTATAAGGAAATAGGCCTGTGTGCTCTGGATATTCTGCGAAATGTTCCGGTACTTGTCAGCACGGTAAACAGGGCCAAATTTTCAAACAAACTGCTCTGTCTGAACGAACTCGGTAATCTTGTAGCGGAAACACAGCAGCTGGTCGGCAACTTCGTCAATATCGTGAACAATGCCAGGATTCCCAATCCGTTGCAGGGACAGGCCACTGCCGAAAAAAAGGATGACGGCTACAACCTGCTGGACAGGTATGAAAGGCTGACACTGGCCAACAGCATCTATACTGACCTGAACAGGATACGCTACAAGGTGGAAGGGATGGTTCTGATGGCACAGTATGCCACTGCAAACGACCTCTTCTTTGCCATAGATCCTGAAGGATGGGCAAATGTGGTAACCATGAAGAATCATGTGGGGAATCTTGTACAGGACTGGAACGGCCTGGTTGCTTCAAATTATTAACCTTTCATATATCTCTGTCATGAAAATCAGAAATATAAGTATCATATCAGCCTGTATAATAATGCTGTTGCTGCCTGTAAAGGCTTCCGCTTTCATAATACCCAAAGACCTGCCGACTATCGAAGCACTCATAGCCCTGCACAAGGCCATAAAGAAGGACGAGGACAAGGCTCTTACAAGAGTGGCCACAAGCTATGGCGAGCAGTCGCTCATTGAAAAGGGTGCGGAAAAGTTCAATGATGTCCGGACTACTCTGGATACAAGGATGAACAATGCCTATTCGTACTTGGTACTGGCCGGTGCCATTTCTTCAACGGCCAACTCACTGTATCAGCTGGTAACGGAATACAAGGACTTTACCGGTAATACTTTCAGTCATGTATCAAAGAAGCCTTTCGTGGCCTGGTATTATGCCGATGCCAACGTGGCAATATCAAGGGAGATACAGCACTGCTACAGACTGTATGCAACCGTGGCCGCTTCGGGTATAAACCTGATGAAGGCTTCCATGGATGAGAAACTGAATCTGGTAATGACACTGAAGGCTTCCATCGAAAGGGCAAGGTACATAATAGACAATGCCAACCTGTATTGTTTCCTTGTCACGGACTGCGGATGGAAGCCGGACTATATCTGGGAGATACTGAACTCCAATGTGAAGAATGAGATAGCTGAGCGTGTAATCAACAAATGGAATCAGGGATATGCAGGTTAGAAGAATATTTACAATAATCATGTGTCTGGCTGTATCATGTATCATATTTACATCCAATGCCCAAAGCATAGTCAGTGACAGTGAAAAGCAGAAGCAGTGGAAGTCAATGGAAAACGGTCCATGGGATTTCGCTCCGGACTGGTATTACTTTTTCCTGCATAAGAAATACTCAGGTGCGGAAATGTACTGGAAATGGGACTGGTTCAATTCTGGATTCCGTGTCCGTTTCAAGGAACCAAAGTCTGATGTGAAACGTATCATGCCGGTGCGTGTGACTGCCGAAGAGACGCAGAGGCAGAAAATCAAGAAAGTGGAGAGTGAGCGCAAATATATAGAGGAACTGTATAAGGAAGAACTGGCAAGGGAGGCTGACAGAAATGTTGACCTGATGTATGCCACCTACAAGGACGAGTTCAACCGTATGCAGGATTGTATCACGGACGGACTTCTCTACTGTATGCAGAAGAGTGACGGCAAGCTCCGCTATCAGGTGGACGAGCTGAGCCGCCAGAATGAAATACTCTGTACGGATATAGCCTATATACACAAAACCGGTGTCGGCTATGGACTGGAGAACGCCAAGCGGCAGAAGGCATACGAGGAAGCCAAATCCAGAATGGCAGAACTGGTCAACAGGACTGCACATCTTTGTGCCGTTGCCGCTACACATTATTGAAAAACAAGTAAGAACAAATAACATTTTAAGATATGGATTTATTGTTTATTCCACTGACAATAGGACTTCCGGCCATTGACGAAAGTCTGGAAAAGCTGCTGACGGCCATGGAGACATTTCCCAATGTGGCCGTTCTCGGTGATGCCGTTTCAATGGCAAAGGCTCTCGGTCTGTGTCTGGCCCTGTGTGTCGGTTCATACGAATGCTGGATGATGATGCTCGGAAGGCGTGGTATGGATGTCATGAAGCTGTTGCGCATCATCGGCATTTCCCTGTGTATTTCATCCTCTTCATGGATATGCTCGGCTCTGCAGGTTCCGGGAAAGAGTCTGGAGTCCGCTACATGGGCTATGGCCAAGGCAAAGAACAAGGAAGTGGCGGCCTTCGAGCTGAAGGTGGCACAGAAACAGAGTGAATATCTCGACAGGCTGAGAACCGTACAGGATTCCATAGCCACGGCAAAGCAGGTAGCCGAAATCGGTCAGGATGCTGCCTGGTGGGACAAGCTGATATATAATGTGGAGAATCTGGGCTCGACCATCAACAACTACGCACAGAGGGCTGCCGTGGCGGCTGAGACGAAGGTCAGTGAATGGATAAACGATGTAATACGCTTTGTCGGGGAACTGATTTTCCAGATGTCGTATTACGGGATGCTCGTGGCACAGAGGATTTTCATGGCCATCATGATGATATTCTGTCCGATCATGTTTGCCCTCTCGCTGGCACCGCCATGGAACTCGGCCTGGAGCCAGTGGATGTCCAAGTTCCTTTCCCTCTCGTTATGGGGATTTGTGACCTATATGTGTATCTATTATATAGACTTCATCCTTCTTTATAACCTGCAGCAGGATCTGGTGGCATACGATCATCTGCTTCATGGCTCGGTCAACTCATGGGAACAGATTGGCGCACTGGGACTGCAGGGAATAGGCTCCAACTGTATGTATGCCATGGGTATGCTCGTGGGTGCCTATATCATACGCTTCGTTCCTGAAGTGGCATCATGGCTGATTCCGGGAGGTGTAAGCTCGGGTACGGGTTCCGTTGCCGGTTCGGCTGCAATGGGCATCACTTCGGCTGCAGGTGCCATGGCCGGAGGTGCGGCAGGTTCAACCATGAAGGGAGCCGGTTCGGCTGTCAGGTCATTAGTCAAATAACTTCAAATCTTTTTACAATATGCTTATTGAATCCCTTGCACAGAAAACCAGACTGGCCATGATGACGGTATTTGCGGTAATCGGAGGCTGCACCGTCATCTGTGCCTTTACGGTCTGGTGCTGCATTTCACTTGTCAACGAGGAAAGGCAGCAGATTTATGTACTTGACGGAGACATTCCGTTTCTTGCCGAGCGTGCACGGCTGGAAGCCAACTTCACTATGGAGGCCAAGGCGCACATACAGCTGTTCCACCAGTATTTCTTCAACCTGCCGCCCGACAACGACTATATCAAATGGACGGTAGGGAAAGCAATGTATATGGCTGACGGGACTGCGCTGAAACAGAAACAGGCCATGGACGAGAACGGTTTCTACTCGGACATCATTTCCTCTTCGGCTGTCTGTACCATCATGTGTGACTCCATTCAGTTTGACGAACATGAACGGAAGTTTACCTATTACGGTACGCAGCTTATCAAGCGCAGGACCAGGGACATCAGACGCTCGATGGTGACAACAGGTTACATCGAGTCCGTACCGAGGACAAGGAACAATCCGCACGGTCTGCTCATTACCGGCTGGAGGACTCTTGAAAACAGGGATTTGGACTATTGATATACTGATAATATGAAATCATTCAGAAAAAAGATACAGGAAAGCCGTCTGAAAACGCATCTGCTTGTCAGGTCGTGGTTGCAGCCAAGGCTGGGTGTCATCGGTACAAGATACCGTCTGGCCGCAAGGATAAGACTGGCCAACAGATGGGCGGCTAAAAATCCGAAAACGACATTCGCAGGTGTAGCGGGAACGCTGCTTCTGCTACTTGTAAGTACCGTAGCCATAGATTCCGGCAACGGAAAACAGAGTGAGCCGGATGTCAGTTCGATAGCCGCAATGGAACCGGTGTTTCAGGGATTCCGTACCATTCAGGCAAACAAGGACATTCACCGCAGTGCATTGACGGACATGACGGTGAAGGGACAGTTACTGCATCATGAACTGGACTCCATGATTGCCATACCTGTAAAGAGCCGTGAGGATTCCTTGCGGATCATCCTCAAATACCGGCAGCTGGAAAATATAGTCAAATCCATTAAAAACAATGATAACCCATGATTAAGATTAATTTCAAACAGCCCAAGTATATCTTTCCGCTGGTCATATTCGTTCCGCTGTGCGCACTGGTATACTTTGTGATGCAGACCTTCTCCGGCGGTGAGGAGACTGCCGGAACGGTAGCTACAGACCGTATCAACATGGAACTTCCCCAGGCCAATGCCGAGGAAGCCGGAGACAAGATGTATGAGATGTCCAGACGTTTCGGTGACGAGGATGCCTTCACAGCCGTAAGCGGTATCGGGGAAGAAGAACAGAAGAAGGAGGAACTGGAACACGGTTACAGCGAGGAGGAACTGAACCGTCTGGATGCAGCTGAAGCTGAAAGACAGCGGCAGCAGCAGGAGCTTGAAGAACTGGAGCGTTCGCTTGCAGAATCCAGAAAGCATATCAATTCATATGCTTACGGGAACGGGCCTTCGGAAAACGGTGGAACGGCTTCAGGCGGTATGGGCTATTCCTCACAGGACGAGTTTGCACGTGACCTTGAAGAGATTCAGCGAAGGAGCTATGAACGGCAGAAGGCCATTGAAAGCGGACTGGGTATCAAAGACCCGGAAGCTGAGGAAGCAGAAAGAAAGCACAGGGCTGATTCCATAGCCAGAGTACGTCAGGAGGAAATGGAACGCAACCGTCCGAGTCTGGTAATCAAGTCTGATGACACCAATGCCGACAGGTTCAATACGGTTACTGCTCCGGATGAATTTGCCGAGAACAAACTGATACGTGCCATGATTGACCAGACTACAAAGGCGCATGAAGGTACACGTCTGCGGTTCAAGCTTCTGGACGATGTGACGGTAAGCGGCACAAAGCTGAAAAAGGGTACTTACCTCTATGGAACGGTAACAGGTTTCGGACAGCAGCGTGTCAGGGCTTCCATAACCAGTATCCTTATCGGCGACAGGTTCATCAAGGTCAAGCTTTCTGTATTTGACAATGACGGTATGGAAGGTTTCTATGTTCCTGAATCGGCTTTCAGAGATTTTATGAAGGATGCAGGTTCCAATACGGTACAGCAGAATATCAGTTTTGAATCCAGTGACGGTTACGGTACTGGTATTTCCACGGAGGCCATTGCACTCCAGTCGCTGCAGAATATGTATAACTCTGCCACGTCTGCCATATCTTCCAATATCAGAAAGAACAAGGCAAAAATCAAGTACAATACCATCGTTTATCTGATAAACTCGGAGGATGCACGCTGATATATCTGAGAACAGCAAAGAAAATTATAGTAACATTTTAATATTCCAATATGAAAACCAGAATTTTTCTGATAATATGCCTTATCACAGGCATAGCCGTACATCTGTCGGCCAACGAGAAGATATACATCAACCGGGAAGTGACCACGCACATTGTAATGCCGGAAAACATCAAAATGGTGGATATTTCCACTACTAAAATTATAGGTAACCAGTGTACGGACAATATCGTCCGCATCAAGCCTTATCTGGAGGGTGATTCCATATCATCTGAGGGTTACAGCGAAAACGAACTGCTGGGTACACTCACCATTATCGGTGAGCGTCATATCGCACAGTATGACATCCTCTATACCGAATCACCCGAATATGCTTCTACTATCTACAATGTATCCTACAATGAGACGCAGTCCTATATCAATCCGGAGGTTTCCATGCCGATGGCCGAGATTGCACGATATGCCTGGGCTGTCTATGGAAGCAGGAGAAAGTTCAACCAGATTGTATCAGACAAAAACGGAATCAGGGCATACATCAACAATATCTATTCCATCGGTGACTATTTCTTTCTAGACTATACGCTGAAGAACAGGACCAGAATTGCATACGACATTGAAGAAATCAGGGTAAAACTTACTGACAAAAAGGAAACAAAGGCAACCAATTCACAGACCATAGAGCTTACTCCGGTATTCTCCATGAACAACACCCGTAAGTTCAAAAAGGACTACAGGAATGTGCTTGTGATTCCGAAACTGACTTTCCCTGAAGAGAAGGTGCTCCGTCTGGAGATTTCCGAGAACCAGATAAGCGGACGTGTGGTGGTACTGACCATCGAGTATGAGGACATTCTCAATGCGGACGGCTTCGACTCGGATATTCTGGACGGTGCCGACTATTACCCCTACTATTATATTGATCATTCCATAAAGAGATAGGCCATGAAGAAGATTCTGTTCATTCTGTTTTGCTCGGTTGCATTCATCGGTGCATCGGCACAGACCAGAAAGGTTTCCGTCAATGCCGGATTCCTTTTTCCAAGTACGCTGAATGCCACTTTGGGTTATGAGTATCCGCTTTCATACGGAAATGCGGTCGAAGTATACGGTGAGGTCGGGAATCACTGGCAGAAGCCGGTATGTCACAATTTCTGGAAAGGATATTTCTGGGATGGAGGTATGGTTTACAAGCACCGTCTGGCAAGGTACAAGAACGGCATGATGCGCCTTCGTCTTGGTCCTCAGTTCGGTGCGGTACAGAAAAAATTCTTCTTCGGACTGGAGGCCGGATTTGAATACAGCTATGTGTTCCGCAGCGGACCGGAGTTCTCTGTCATACAGAAGAACAATGTGAACTTCCTGCATGGGGATACCTTCCGTAACGGTCTGCTGTTGGGTATAAAGATTCCTTTCTGACAATATAAATCTTACGGCGTATGGCATTTGAGGAGACAAGGGAACAGCAGCAGATGTACAACTACTTCAGGAGCTGCATCTATATCTTTCTGATTATTGAAATCATCATGAACCTGCCTGTTACGGCTGACAACAGGGTTACTCAGTTCGTACTCGACCTGCTGGCACGGTTCAGGGTATTCAATTCCGTATCGGGATGCAAGGTGGCCGAACTGATATGCATCTGTATTGTCTGTATCGGCACAAAAGCTGAAAAGTCCCTGAAGTTCAATATAAAGACAATGGTCATCTATCCGGTACTGGCCGGTCTGACACTTGTAGGGCTTTGTTTTGTATTCCATGGCATGAGTTTCGGATTCAGTTGGATGGGATTTCCTGCCAACCGTCTTCTGTATGCGGTATGTTCGGTGGTGGGTACCATGCTGGTACATCAGGGACTGGACGGTATTGCCAAGTACTACAACTACAAGGTCGGTGAGGACCGTTTCAACTTTGAGAATGAATCGTTCCAGCAGTCGGAAACGCTGGTCAGCAACGATTACTCAGTGAACATTCCGATGATATACTATTGGAAGAAAAAGATGCACAGGGGATGGATCAACATCATCAATCCGTTCCGTGGTACGATTGTACTTGGTACGCCGGGTTCGGGTAAGTCTTTCGGTATCATTGACCCGTTCATCAGGCAGCATTCAGCAAAGGGTTTTGCCATGATGGTATATGATTTCAAGTACCCGACACTGGCCAGAACGCTTTTCTACCAGTACTGCAAGAACCGTAAGGCAGGAAAGCTGCCTCAGAACTGCGGTTTCCGTACCATCAACTTTACCGATGTGGAATACTCCAACCGTATCAATCCGATTCAGCGGAAATATATCCCGGATCTGGCTGCAGCTTCTGAAACGGCGGCTACTCTTTTGGCCTCACTCAATAAGGGAGGTGGAGAGAAGAAGGGCGGTTCGGAAGCTTTCTTTACCAACTCTGCGGAAAACTTCCTGGCTGCGATTATCTATTTCTTTGTAAACTTCCATCCGGTCGGGTTCAGGAACGGCAGGAAACTGAAGCGTTTCATATCACTGGAGGGAAAGAAGCTGGAGATTGTCATACGCAACTGGGATGACTTCAATGCCATAGACAAGGACGGCAATGTGGTACTTGATTTCGTGGATGAGAACGGCAATGACGTATCGACTGACGAGGACCGTATGTTTGTTGACCTGAACGGATACAGCTATAAGGACAGGACCGGCAGGAAAATTCTGATTCAGAGGTGCTGGTATGAAGACGAGCATGGCAATGAGGTGGAACCGGATACCGTAACCGGAGAGTTTTCGGATATGCCGCATGTGCTTTCATTTCTTGGAAGACCATACGACCAGGTATTCAATATCCTGATGCAGGATGACAGGATTGCTTCGCTGATGGCTCCTTTCAAGAGTGCTTATGAAAACAAGGCGAATGACCAGCTGGAAGGTATGGTCGGTACGCTTCGTGTGAACGCCGCACGTCTTGTGTCTCCGGAAGCATACTGGGTATTCACCGGGGATGATTTCGACCTGAAGATTTCTGACAAAGCTAATCCGAGCTATCTGGTAATAGCCAATGACCCGGAAAAGGAACAGGTTATCGGTTCTCTTAATGCGCTGGTTCTGAACCGACTGATTACAAGGGTGAACTCAAAGGGCAATATCCCGGTGAGCATTATCGTGGATGAGCTTCCGACGCTGTATTTTCACAAGATAGACCGTCTTATCGGTACGGCTCGTTCCAATAAGGTTGCCGTGACTTTAGGTTTCCAGGAGCTTCCACAGCTGGAAGCAGACTACGGCAAGGTCGGTATGCAGAAGATTATCACCACCTGCGGTAATATCTTCATGGGTGCGGCACGTAACAAGGAGACGCTGGAGTGGGCACAGAATGATGTATTCGGAAAGGCAAAGCAGACTTCACGCTCCATTTCCATCAATGACCACAAGGTATCAACCACAATCTCTGAGAAGATGGACTTTCTGGTTCCTGCAGCCAAGATTGCGGATATGGCAACAGGCTGGCTGGCCGGACAGGCGGCACGTGACTTTACGGCTACCGATGACAGTATGCTTGACCATTTTGACATCGAGCAGTCAGAAGAGTTCAAGACCACCAAGTATTTCTGCAAGACGCACTTTGACATGAAGAAGATTAAGGACGAGGAAAAGCACTATGTTCCTCTTCCTAAAATCTATGAGTTCAAGAACGACAAAGAGAAGGAAATCCTGCTCAACCGTAACTTCAAGCGTGTGAACCAGGAAGTGGAGGATATGGTAAAGGAACTTCTCGGTATCAGTTAAATATGTAATTTATGAATATGACCTTAAAACCGGCATTTGGACTTAGCGGCAGTGCATTGAAAGTCATTGCCATGATTTCCATGGTGATAGACCATATTGCTCTATATATGATGGAGCATGGTACCGTATTATACGAAACGATGCGCTGTGTAGGGCGCATCGCTTTTCCTGTGTTTGCCTTCCTGATTGCGGAAGGGTTTATTCATACAAGAAGCAGGTACAGGTATTTCTTTACCTTGTTGGGCTTTGCCGTAATCAGTGAAATACCCTGGTATCTGCTGAATGGTGCTGACGGGACACATAATGTGATGTTTACACTGGCTTTGGGAGTGGCCACGCTTATGGTTCTTGAAAATCTTCTGCAGCGTAGTATGGTACTTGGATTTCTTTGGACACTTGGCATGGCCGGACTTGCTTCCTGGCTTGGAGTGGATTATGAGTGGAGAGGAATTATTATTATTGTTTTCTTCTACCTTTTTAATGGATATGGTCACTCTTTCCCATATAGTAGAGGTATGCAATTTTTTTGCACATTTACTTTAATGATACATTATGGGGGCATTGGTGCTGTAATGGCTTACATATTTCTATACCTATATAATGGGATAAGAGGATTTATAAAAGCACATAAAGGTAAGTATCTGTTTTATATGTTTTATCCAATACATTTACTGATAATATATGAAATTCTAATTTTTCAAAATACTATAATAGTTGACAGAAATTTTTTTATAATAAAAATTATTTGACAACTCACTTTATAAGCAATTATAATTATATGATTTAATCAGACCTATCCACTTTGTAGTAGATAGGTCTGAGAAGTTTTATAATTATAGTTTGATAAATTTCATTACAAAAGGATTCTCCATCCAAAAACTAATTACATCATTTTGTATTCCAAGTTCTTTCATTTTTTTTGCTATAGAATATAGATAATTAAATGCCAAACGTAAATCCAGTATATCCCATGATTCAGATTTCTTAAACTCTGATAGCAGTTTGATAATTTTACCGCTATAATCTAACTTTATCAAATCTTCTCCTTTTTCTTTTATTATAAGCCAAATACATCTTATGTTTGAAGTAAGTGCTGTTGGAATTTTTAAGATTGCTCTGTCAATTAAGAAATCTATATCATTACGATATTTTTCTATTCCATAATTAGTTATACCCTCATATATATTGCCTAAAGCATAATTTACATCAGATGATTGTTCTGACATTAAAAGATCTATATTATTGGCATATTCTAGTCTGTCTGCTAATAAGCCTTCAATTTCAGAATATACATCTGAGAGTTCCATACGTCTTTTATTATTTAATCCATTAATATATTTCAGCATATCAGATAAATACCTCGCTTGAATTGATTTCATGAATGTGTCTTCATGAAGAGTCTTGTGAGCTTTATTGTATTTAGAAACATTATTTATAAGATTATTTTTTATAATCTCAAATTCATTGTCCTTCCATGTTATCTTATTATTAAGAAGATTTAATCGGATATACATAGGCTCTGTCCATCCAAACTCTTCATTATCAAGTAAGCCACAATGCCAAATATCCATTGACAAGAAACATTCTTTTATCTTAGCAAGAGCAGCGTCATTATTCCTTGTTAGATTTACTAATTTAAAAAGAGCTATACGGTCATGAGGTATATTATTTATGGGAGTATTAATAATTGTTTCACATATTGCTTCTATACAATTTTCAGATATCATACCGTTCTCGTTGAGACAATCAAGTAAATCTAATATCTCCAACTGTAATATATTAGAAAAATTAAGAATATTATCAAGTTCATACTTCGACTTTATAAGATTAACAGATAAGTTGTTGACTATTAAATCTGATACAAGTTTTTCATTATCAGTAAAATGTTTCATCAAATGAATAAAGATATAATATGCATTTTCTTGCTCCCTAATATTAGCAATAGCGTATTTTGTATTAAAAACCAAACTATCAGAATCTTGGATATTTCCAAGATTTTTTAATAATTCTTCAAATATAGTTTCATTAAATTGTTTAAACCAATCCTCTTCATTCACTGCAGTATACATTATTGCAATAATATTTAGCATTCCATTCTTAAAATATGATGGCGTACTTTTATTACCTATCGCATATAGAGATTTTTTCAATATATCCTGCACAAAAAACTGTAAATTTTCATTATATGTAAAATCCTCTCCAATGCGCCTTTGAACTTCTTTATCATTATATTGAATTGAATAGAAAAAACATGGGTAAGGAAAATATGCATAAAGATTTGAAAATACTTTATACCATGATGAAATATCAAAAATGTAACTTCCTGGAATAGCAAGATATATACCGGTATCAAATATAAATTGTAAAATTCTTAAGCTCTTAACATAATCCCCATGATTATTTCCGAAATATGTTGTAGTACCTATCCAACCACGTCTTTTGGGTTTTTCCTCATTTTTTCGTAAAGAGGACATCATATTGCGCAACAAATCTCCTTGACCTTCTAATCCGTACTTCCAATACTCATCCATAGTATAAGGATTAGGCCACTGCTGGGAAATAAAATTAGCCAATACTATTTCAAATAGTTTTTCTGATGGATTTCTTTCATCGTTTATAATCTTATCCAACAAAGTAATGGCATCTTTTTTATGTTCTGTATAAACAGCCATTCTCATAACCTTTGCTTGAACCCAATAGCCTTCGGCAGACCAATTCTCTATAAGTTTTTTTGCTTCATCAAAATTAAGATGAAATAAGTAGCGTTGAATCTGTTCATATATTCCCCAATCATTAGAAATATCATTAATAATTTCATTAGTTCCACATAAAGTTTTCTCTCGTTCTTTTAATTTAATCCATATAGGTTGCTTGTTTAATTCAATATCGTCTTTATGATAATTTATATAATAACAATAAGAAAGGGCAAACTTAGAGTGAGGGTTTAAAGTTTTATTACTTTAAGCCCTCTTTATTTTTTGAAATGTCTCTCAAATTTTTTGCTCATTTCAATTCGTGTTACGATTTTGATTTGAGCGATGTCTCTCAAAAG
>ERZ780198.1698-NODE-1698-length-19151-cov-3.742145_pt1 | contig 19151 bp, 15 predicted proteins | sample MGYA00510979_ERZ780198 | MGnify/ENA primary metagenome ERZ780198 (study PRJEB29588, sample SAMEA2158039) | human gut metagenome | biome: human gut; feature: human-associated habitat; material: faeces | place: Denmark | collected 2008/2010 ...
ATTTCCGGAAACGGCAGGTTTTAAAGACTTAGACTGCAATGGGCGTATGGAGTTATCCTACGCCGACCAGTTTGAAGTAGAACAATATGGTGCTTATAAGCTGATTACGATCGTGGATAACGGTCGTTTTTTGCTTGTGCCAAAAGGTGTCAAAGTGCCGGCGGATGTTCCGGCAGATGTGACAGTTTTAGAACAGCCGCTTGAAAATGTATATCTGGTGTCGAGTGCGGTGATGGATTTAGTCTGCCAGATCGGTGCTGTCTCAGATCTGAAATATACAGGAGTAAAAGAAAAAGACTGGTATGTAAAAGAGGCGGCAGATGCGATGGCAGCGGGAAATCTGATCTATGCCGGGAAATACAGTGCGCCTGACTATGAACTTTTACTTTCCGGTGGATGCACGTTTGCGATTGAAAATACGATGATCACGCACAACCCGGAAGTGAAAGAAAAATTAGAAGAACTTGGAATCAAGGTCATGATCGAGCGCTCCAGCTATGAAAAGCACCCGCTTGGAAGACTCGAATGGATAAAGCTTTTTGGCGTTTTGTTCGGGAGAGAACAGCAGGCCAAAGCGTTTTTTGATGCGCAGGCAGCACATATTGAGCCGATTTTGGAAAAAGAAAAAACGGGGCTGTCGGTAGCATTTTTTGCAGTTGCATCGGATGGAACGATTACGGTACGGAAACCAAATGATTATGTATCATCAATGATCGAACTTGCGGGGGGCACTTATTCCTTAAATGGTTATGTCCCGGAAGAGGAAAATGCACTCTCCACATTAAAAATGCAGATGGAAGATTTCTATGCGGCCGAAAAAGATGCTGACATTCTCATTTACAATGGTACAATAGAGGGAGAACTGACATCGATCGCTGAACTGGTACAGAAAAATAGTCTGTTTGCCGACTTTAAAGCAGTAAAATCAGGACAGGTCTACACAACCGGAAACAATTTTTACCAGCAGACCAGTGGAACCTGTGATTTCATTGAGGATCTCAATAAGGTACTGAATGGGGAAACGGATGCAGAGTACCGGTTTTTGAAGAAAATCAACTGACAGGAATTCATATAAACCAGAGGAAATCATGAAAAAACGTTATATCATCTCTTTTGTTGTTGCAATTATCATATTATCGGTAATGTTTTTATGGAATGTCGGAGCGGGAAGTGTGGACATATCCACATCGGATCTGTTTGCAATCCTTGCGGGAAGTGGAAAAGATGAGACATTTTCACAGATCGTGTGGAAAATCAGACTGCCGCGCATCCTTGCTGCGATCTTGTTAGGAGGAGCACTGTCAGTGTCGGGATTTTTACTCCAGAGCTTTTTCCAGAATCCGATTGCAGGACCGTATGTGCTTGGAATTTCATCCGGCGCAAAACTGGTGGTGGCGCTTACCATGATTTTCCTGCTGGAAAAAGGCATTATGATCAGTTCCTTTGGCATGGTTATGGCTGCGTTTGTGGGTTCCATGCTTGCCATGGGATTCGTGCTTTTAATTTCATTTCGCGTGTCAAAAATGTCGCTGCTGGTGGTCTGTGGGATCATGATCGGTTATATCTGTTCCGCCATCACGGACTTTGGCGTCACATTTGCCAGCGATTCGAATATCGTCAATCTTCACAACTGGTCGATGGGAAGTTTTTCCGGCATGACATGGGAAAATATAAAAATGATCGTCGTGATCGTCGGCGCAGCAGTGCTTGTGACTTTTTGTCTGGCAAAACCGATCGGGGCATATCAGATGGGGGAGGCATATGCCAGAAATATTGGTGTCAATGTAAAAGTATTGAGGGTCACGATGATCCTTTTATCAAGCCTTCTGTCTGCCTGCGTGACTGCATTTGCGGGACCGATCTCCTTTGTCGGAATTGCAGTGCCGCATCTGGTGAGGATGGCGACAAAAACAGCGCGCCCGATTATCCTGATTCCGGGGTGTTTTTTGTGTGGTGCAGTTGTGACACTTTTTTGTGACGGAATTGCAAGAACCGTGTTTGCGCCGACGGAAATCAGTATCAGCTCGGTTACGGCACTGTTTCTGGTGCCGGTCGTGATCGCAGCAATGTTGAGAAAACAGGAGGGGAGGTAGTCATATATGCAGGAGATCCGCACAGAGCATCTGACTGTCGGCTATGATAAAACACCTTTGATCGGGGATGTGAATCTTTCTGTCCGGCCGGGGGAGATACTGACACTGATCGGGCCGAATGGTTCCGGAAAATCCACGATCTTAAAGACGATTACAAAGCAGTTAAAGAAACTGGATGGAACCGTATTTTTGGGCGAAGCATCCATGGATGAATTAAAAGACAGCCAGATTTCCAGACGATTGTCCATGGTCATGACAGAACGCCTCCGCACGGAGCTGATGAGCGGCAGGGAAGTGGTTGCCTCCGGGCGTTATCCTTATACGGGAAGATTTGGCATCCTGTCAAAAGAGGACTGGGCAAAAGTGGATGAGGCGATCGCGCTTGTCCATGCAGGTGAAGTGCAGGATCAGGATTTCATGAAGATCAGCGACGGACAGCGCCAGCGTCTGATGCTTGCGCGGGCAATCTGTCAGGATACAAAAATCCTGATCTTAGACGAGCCAACCTCCTATCTGGATATGGGCTTTAAGATGGATATACTTACAAATATCCGCATGCTTGCAAGAGATAAAAAGATGGCGGTCATTATGTCACTGCATGAGCTTGACCTTGCGCAGAAAGTTTCCGATACGATCGCCTGTGTCAGAGGCGACCGCATCGACCGCGTCGGCACACCGGAGGAGATTTTTGCCGGAAATTATGTGCAGGAATTATACGGGGTGGCGGATCAGAGTTTTGATCCGGTGACGGGGCAGATTTTTTTGTGCACGGGACATGAGAAGGCAGTTGTTTCGAGAGATTTTAGTGCAGAGAATTGCTCTGGCAAAAATTTTGGATGTGGTAAGAAGAATCCAGATCCGGTCAGTCCACAGTTTTTTGTGATCGGTGGTGCGGGCAGCGGCATCCCGGTATACAACAGGCTGTGGCGCGAAAACATTCCATTTGCAGCAGGGATCCTGCAGGAAAATGATGTGGAGTATAAAGCGGCTGTGGCACTTGCTTCAGAAGTTGTGGCAGAAAAGGCATTTTACCCGGTTGGACAGGATAAGGTGCAGGCGGCAAAGCAGCTGATTGACAGCTGTAAAAAATGTATCTGTGCGGTGGAAGAATTTGGGCCGTTAAATGAAGCGAACCGGGAGCTGGCGGAGTATGCGAGGAGGATTGGGAAGACTGGCAAAAACATATGAACAGTATACACAGAGATATCTTCAAAGCTATCCACGAAGGAAAATGGCTGAAAATTGAATATCTGAACAAAGAGGGCAAGCACACGAACTACTGGATCGGAATCCGGGACTTAGACCCACGGAACAAGACTTTAAAAGTGGACGGACTTCATCTGAACCGGTGCTCGATTGAGGGATACGATAAGATCTATATCGATTCCATCCTCTCGACCGAGATCGTGGAAGGCTCGTACTGCCCGGAGAATGAGCGGCTGATCGAAGACATCGCGCTGCACCCGGAACGCTACCAGAACCTTTTTGCAAACACGGCAAATTTAAAAATACTGAATTATCTGGAAATGTGCAGCAAACTGGATGCCACGCCGTATACGACCGATTATGAACTGGTGCGCTATATCGACGGAGATCAGGTGCGTGACGGGGAGTATCAGTTGTCGGAGGAACAGTTTAAAGAGATCGTGACAAATTTTCAGCGGCGCATGAACCGGGGCACGCAACAGGGGAAAACGCTTCATATTCAAAAGCTGGCACTAAATATTTTAAGCATCCATACAAAAAATGGATTGTATGTGCTGGCATACCGGAATCTGAATCTGGATGTAAAAAACAAGGCATTTAAACCGGATGAAGATATCACGATCTGCACGCAGTTTACCATAGGGGGAGAGCAGGAAAATATCCGAAGGTATTTAGATGCGGATGAATATGAGCTGTTATCCGATTTTGAAAAAAATCTTGAAAAAATAAAAGATGCGATTACAGAAAAAAACGGTACGCGGGCAGTTGTGGATGACATGCCCTATGTCATCGGACTTGGCATGGACTGTGCATTAAATCTGCATGAAGAGTATAAGGCGATTCTTGACATGTACGAAAAAGAGCAGGTGACTTTTCCAATCCGGGCATTTTTCGGCGATCTTTTGGAACGTCCGCGAAGAACGAAGGCATATCCGATCGCACTGTTAAACCAGAACATCAATCTTGACCAGCTTCTTGCAATTAACAATGCCATGAAATATCCGCTTGCCTATATTCAGGGACCACCGGGAACCGGCAAGACGAATACGATCTTAAACACGATCGTGACGGCATTTTTTAACAATATGACGGTACTGTTTGCGTCTTACAACAATGTACCCATAAACAATGTATTTGAAAAATTAAGTTCCCTGACTTATAAGGGAAAACGGGTCGCATTTCCGGTACTGCGCCTTGGAAATCAGGAAAAAGTAAAAGAATGTATCTGTTACATCAACCAGCTGCGGAGAGAGGTGCATGGCATTAAAGTATTTTCTTCCACGTTAGATCGTCGAAAAGGTGATAGAATTGACCGGGCGAAACAGCTTTCCGGCAGGTTAAAGGAATATGAGGAAGTCTTAGACCTGACGGAGCGCAAAGAAACGTTAACGCAGGTCATGGAGTATCAGGAACGGATGAAAAATGTGGCGACGCTCTTTCATTTCCATACGGATCTGCAGGGGCGTCAGCTGCGGAATCTGGATGAAAAAATCCAGAAGATCGGTGAGATATCTGAGCGGGATGCAATGGCTCTATTAGACCGCAATGAGGATGAATTTTACAGTTATCTGTATTATACCTCCGCAAAATACATCAAGGAGCTGGAAAGTAACAGGTTTCAGGATTTACGGAAAATTTTAGATGATGATGAAGATGTGAATGAGCAGGCAGCAGCATTTAACAAGTATCTGCAGAAATCGGAGAATGTAAAGAAGCTGCAGAAGGTATTTCCAATCATGATAACGACCTGCATTTCTTCCCATAAACTGGGTGAACCGGAACCGCTGTTTGACATGACAATCATGGATGAGGCGAGCCAGTGCAATGTTGCGGTCTCACTTGTGCCAATCATCCGGGGTGAAAAACTGATGCTGGTGGGAGATCCGCAGCAGTTAAAGCCGGTTATTTTATTGGACGAACTCACGAACCGGAAACTGCGCAGAAAATACCATGTTGCGGATGAATATGATTACCGCGAAAATTCCATTTATAAGACATATCTTGCCTGTGATGCGGTCAGCGATGAGATACTTTTGCGAAATCATTACCGCTGTAATAAAAAAATCATAGACTTTAACAATAAAAAATATTATAACTCCAAACTTCAGGTGCAGTCTGACAGCAGGGAAAGACAGCCGCTTGTCTATGTCAATGTGGATGGCGGGCCAGGTGACATGAAGAATACCTCTCCGGCAGAGGTGGAGGAGATCATGCGCTATGCGGGGGAAAATCCTGATAAAAGTATTGCTGTCATCACACCGTTTGTGAATCAGCGGATACTGATCGAGCGAGGGATCAAAGAAAACGGATTTGAGCATGTCGTGTGCGGAACGGTACATGCATTTCAGGGAGACGAAAAGGATGTGGTGCTGTTTTCCACGGCGTTAAGCGACCGGACTGGAAAGGGAACTTATGACTGGCTCAAAAATAATAAGGAACTGATCAATGTTGCAACGTCGCGGGCGAAGGACAAGCTGATCCTTCTTGCGGACGGGAAAGAATTGGAGCGCCTTCATCAGGGAAATGAGGATGATGATCTGTACGAGCTGGTGCAGTATGTGAAAATGAACGGGGAATCCAAAATTACGGAAAAGCATATCAGTTCGAGAGCACTTGGAATCCAGCCGTTTTCCACGGAAACAGAAGCGGCATTTATGAAAAACCTGACACATGCGCTGGAAAATATCTGGCTCACCCGGAATAAATATACGATCCACAAAGAGGTTGCCATATCCCAGGTGTTCCGGGATAATGTCACTTATGACAACTTGTTTTATATGGGAAGATTTGACTTTGTTGTCTATGAAAAGAGGGGAAAAAGCGAGCTGCCCGTTTTTGCGATCGAACTCGACGGCAAGGAGCATTTTGAGGGTGAAGTGGTACGGGAGCGGGACAGACAGAAAAATGAGATCTGTAAGGCGCACCATATGCAGATCATCCGTGTGGAAAACTCTTATGCAAGACGCTATCACTACATCAAGGAAATTTTGAATGACTATTTTGCGAAGGCACGTTAAAAATTTTGCGTTCAAACATCCGGCAAAAAGTGGTATGATGTCTTTGTGTATCACACAGGACAAAGGAGAAAATAATACAATATGGAAAAAAAGAGCCGGGAATTATTAGCACCGCATGTGGAAGAAGAACTGATGGATTATATTTTGCATACACCGGTGAAAATAGGTGAGAAACTGCCAAATGAGTTTGAACTGGCAGAGCTGTTCGGCGTTGGGCGGAGCACGGTGCGGGAGACGGTAAAAAGCCTGGTTTCCAAAGGTGTGCTTGAGGTTCGCAGGGGTTCCGGGACTTATGTGATCGGGACAAACCGCTTAGAGGATGATCCGTTAGGGCTTTCAGGGTTTACGGACAAATATGAACTGGCGTTAGACCTCTGCAATGTGCGCCTGATGTTAGAGCCGGAGATCGCCATGCTGGCAAGTGAAAACGCGACGGACGAGGAAAAGGCGGAGTTAAAGCGGCTGTGTGATGAGGTGGAAAATCTGTATCTTGCCGGGGAGAACCATCTGCAGAAAGATGTGGAATTTCACACTTACATTGCGCGGTGCAGCAAAAATAAAGTCATTGAGAAACTGGTACCGATCATTCAGTCGGCGGTCATCACGTTCGTGAACCTGACACACCGCCAGTTAAAAGACGAAACGATTGATACCCACCGTGCGATCACGGATGCAATCTTAAATGGAGACAGTGCGGGTGCAAAATATGCGATGATCATGCACCTCAATTATAATCGTCAGATGATTTTGAAAAAACAGGCAAAGGCGCAGCAAAAAAATGAGTAAGGGACAAAAACTCCAAAAACTGGTAAGACGTCATATGACATGATGCAATATCGGAAAAATATACAAAAAACAAGGTGCTTTTTTAGGAAAACACCTTGTTTTTTTGTCTAAAAGAGAGGTTTTAACAAACTAGACATCAGATGTATTGACAAAAAATGATCAATAAAATACAATAATCACAACAAAACATCAGACGTCATACAAATATCAATAAGGAGGTATATCATGGGTAACGTCGCAGAATTAGATACAACCCGGCTGGTTATCGCAGCAATTATCGGACTGGCATTGTTGTTAGTTTTGATCATCAAATTTAAGGTTCACGCAATGCTTTCGATCTTAATCGGTGCGATTGCAATCGGACTGATCGCAGGAATGCCGTTTGAAGAAATCGTAACGGCGGTGGACGATGGTATAGGAAACACGCTAAAGGGAATTGCCCTCCTGGTAGGACTCGGTTCCATGTTCGGTGCGATACTTGAAGCATCGGGTGGAGCACAGACTTTAGCAGTTACAATGGTAAAGAAATTTGGGGATGAGAAGGCTGCATGGGCGCTTGGAATCACCGGCCTTGTTATTTCTATCCCGGTATTCTTTGATGCAGGACTTATCATTTTAATTCCACTTGCATTTTCTCTTGCAAAAAGAACAAAGAAATCTTCCCTGTTTTATGCGATCCCGCTTTTAGCAGGACTTGCCGTAGGACACGCATTTATTCCGCCGACACCTGGCCCGGTATTAGTTGCCACAATGTTAAATGTGGAACTTGGATGGGTTATTTTAGTCGGTGTATGCTGTGGATTTTTTGCAATGATCGTTGCAGGTCCGGTCTGGGGAGCTATCTGCGGAAAGAAATTTTATGTTCCGGTTCCGGATCAGATTGCAAACCAGGAAGATATTGATGAATCCAAACTTCCGAGTTTTGCATCGGTCGTTACCATCATCATGATCCCTCTGGTACTTATCATATTGAAATCTGTTGCAGGCGTGGTTCCGGCATTGGCAGGAGTGGCACCGTTATTTAACTTTTTAGGACAGCCGTTTGCAGCACTTCTGATCGCAACATTAGCCGCAATGTTCATCCTTGGAACAAGACATGGATACACGATGCCGGAATTAGAGAAGATCCTCACAAAATCTTTAGAGCCGACAGGACTGATCCTTCTTGTGACAGCATGTGGCGGCGTGCTCCGTTATATTTTACAGTACTCCGGCTTAGGTGAGATCATTGGTAATGCTGTGGCATCCATAAATCTTCCAATCGTTGTTGTAGCATTTTTAGTTGCAGCACTGGTAAGAATCTGTGTAGGTTCTGCAACCGTAGCAATGACCATGGCAGCAGGAATTGTAGCAGCAATGCCGGAGATCGCATCCTTATCACCGATGTATCTTGCATGTGTGGTTGCAGCAGTTGCCGGTGGAGCGACAGTCTGCTCACACTTTAACGATTCCGGATTCTGGCTGGTAAGATCACTGATCGGACTTGACGAGAAGACAACATTAAAAACCTGGACGATCATGGAGACATTGGTTGGTGGAACCGGATTTATCGTTGCACTGATCATTTCTTTCTTCGTGTAGAAGAAACGGTAATGACAGAGCAGTCACAGAGCATGAAATTTAGTATATTATAGATTTTCACGGTAAAAAGCAGCGCAGGAATGGAGGCTAGTGTGAAAAATAAGATTTTTCACACGCAAGATTTGTGCTTACGCACAAACTTGAGATGCGCAAAAAAACAGCGCAGGAATGGAGGCTATCATGGAATTAAGAAGTCAGAAAGTAAGAGAACTTGCACCGGAGATGGACCCGCTTCGTATGGGTATGGGATGGAAGGCGGAGGAGCTTTCCAAACCACAGATCATCATTGAGAGTACTTATGGAAACAGCCATCCTGGTTCAAGCCATTTAAATATTTTTGTGGAAGAAGCAGTAAAAGGTGTTGATGAAAACGGCGGAAAAGCAGCGCGTTATTATGCAACAGATATGTGCGATGGAATGTCCCAGGGACACGATGGAATCAATTATTCTTTAGCACACAGAGATGCGATCACAAACCTTGTGGAGGCGCAGGCAAACGCTACAACGTTTGATGGTGGTGTTTTTATCGCAAGCTGTGACAAGGCAATGCCGGCGATGCTTATGAGTATCGGCCGTTTAAAAGAGATGAGCGCGATCGTTGTGACCGGTGGTGTTATGGAAGCAACGGTTGTAAAACCGGAATATGTGGAAAATGATCCGGGCTGTAAGATCAATGAGCTTTTAACCTTAGAGCAGATCGGAAAATTCAGCGCGCAGTATGAGCGTGGTGAGATCCCGGAAGAGCAGCTCCGCTATTACAAACACAATGCATGTCCAAGCTGTGGCGCATGTTCTTTCATGGGAACCGCTTCCACAATGCAGGTTATGGCTGAAGCACTTGGACTGATGCTTCCGGGAACAGCACTGATGCCGGCAACTGCACCGGAATTAAAAAAGGCTGCCTATGATGCAGGAAAACAGTTAATGAAATTAGTTGAGATGGGAATTGCTGCAAAAGATATCGTCACAATGGAAAGTCTTGAGAATGCGATCATGGTACATGCTGCAATCTCAGGTTCCACCAACGCGGTCATGCACATTCCGGCAATCGCACACGAATTTGGTTTTGAAATTGATGCGGATACGTTTGACAGAATGCACCGCGGTGCACATTATCTGCTAAACATCCGCCCGGCAGGAGACTGGCCGGCACAGTATTTCTACTATGCAGGCGGTGTGCCGAGAGTCATGGAAGAAATCAAGAGCATGCTCCACCTTGATGTGATGACAGTTACCGGAAAAACACTTGGTGAGAACTTAGAAGAGTTAAAGAAGAACGGTTTCTACGAGCACTGTGATGCGATCTTAAAAGAGAAATCCGCCCTGATCGGAAAAGAGATCAAACGTACCGATATCATCGCTGATTTTGACCATGCGATCGGTACAGAGGGAAGCATCGCAATCCTGCGCGGCAACCTTGCACCGGAGGGAGCAGTCATTAAACACACTGCCTGCCCGAAAGAAATGTTCCATGCAAGATTAAACGCAAAACCGTATGACAGCGAGGAAGAAGCGATCGATGCGATCCTGAAGGGAAAAGTAGTACCGGGAGATGCCGTATTTATCCGCTACGAGGGACCGAGAGGCAGCGGTATGCCGGAGATGTTCTACACCGGCGAGGCAATCTGCTCCGACCCGAAACTTGCAGCCAGCGTTGCACTGATCACAGATGGACGTTTTTCCGGCGCATCCAGAGGACCGGTCGTAGGACATGTATCTCCGGAGGCAGCAGCCGGCGGCCCGATCGCATTTGTGGAAGAGGGAGATCTCATTGAACTTGATGTTGAGAACCGCCGTCTTGCGATCGTAGGTGTCAAAGGCGAGGAAAAGACCGGGGAAGAAATTGCACAGATCTTAGAGGAACGTAAAAAGAACTGGAAAGGTTTTACCAGCAAATATAAGAGTGGTCTGTTAAAATTGTATGCACAGCATGCGACCAGTGCGATGAAGGGTGCCTATATGGACTAAGTATCCAGACCATAAAAAAATCCGGGTGTTGCTGCCCGGATTTTTTGTATTCATGTACGATGTCAGCTCTGTTTTTTTACACATCAACTGATAGTTGATGTGTAAAAAGAAATAACAACCGGCACATGCTTGAAAAATCAACCATTAGTTTTATAATGAAATTAGAAAAACGAGATGGGGGATGCGAAGTGTTTGATATCATGACAATGGCGGAAAACATCAAAACATACCGGAATAAAAGAGGACTGAATCAATATGAATTTGCGGAAAAATTGGGAATCAGCCCACAGGCGGTATCCAAATGGGAGTGTGGACAGTCCTGTCCGAGTATCGAAAATCTTTGTGTGATCTCAGAGATTTTAGATGTTTCCATCGATACGCTGATCGGTGAAAACAGTGACAGTGAAAAGATGATGATCGGAATCGATGGCGGGGGAACGAAAACAGAGTTTGTTTTATTTTCGGAAAGCGGAAGAATTTTAAAACGGATCATCCTTGACGGCTGCAATCCGAATACGGTAGGAATGGAGGAGGCAATGAACATCCTGCAGCTTGGCATTGATACGCTCATGAAGATCAAGGGGAAGATCAGCGGAATCTTTGTGGGTGCTGCAGGATTAGATTCCGGAAACAATACATCAAAGATCAAAAAGATGTTAAAAGAAAAATATCCGAAAGTAAAAATCCAGTGCGAAAATGACATCTATAACGTCATTGCCTGTGGAAAAAATCTTGACCGGTGTGTGGCTGCGATCAGCGGAACCGGAATGATCATTTACGCAAACCAGAATGGAAATTTAAAGCATTTTGGCGGGCGGGGATATCTGCTTGATAAAGGCGGCAGCGGCTACCACATCGGACGGGATGCGATCTGTGCAGCGCAGGATGCAAGGGACGGGATCGGAGAACATACGATACTGACGGATCTTGTTGAGGAAAAATTAGGGAATACGGTATGGGAGAGCATCCAGGACATCTACAGTAAAAACCAGTCCTATATTGCTTCGTTTACGCCGTGCGTATTTCTGGCACATGAAAATGGGGATAAAATCGCAGAGCAGATTTTAAAGAACAATGCAGCATGTTTAGCGGAACTTATCAATTTTGCCGTGGATCATTATGATGTCGGAAAATATGTGGTTGCATCCGGCGGAATTTTAAAACAGAAACCGGCATTCCGGGAAATGTTAAAAGAGATGCTGCATCCGGATATTGAATTAGACGTTCCGGACTATCCACCGGTATATGGCGCATGTATCATGTGCTGCCTGTTATGTGGGGTTGATACAAAGCCGGTAAAAGAGCGTTTTATGATGTCATATGATTCATACCAGTAAGGAGAGGGAGGAAAACAACATGAGAATTATTAAAGTGAAAAACTATGATGAGGTTTCTGTAAAGACAGCAAATTTGATTTTAGGACAGGTAAATTTAAAACCGGATGCGGTTTTAGGACTTGCTACCGGTGGTTCACCTGTGGGGGCATATAAAAAGATCGTGGAAGCATATAACAACGGTGAGGTTGATTTTTCCGGGGTTACGACGATCAATCTGGATGAATACAGAGGAATCAAAAGAAACCACGAACAGAGCTACTGGAGTTTTATGCAGGAAAATCTGTTTAAACATGTAAATGTAAGGGAAGACCACATTTTCATTCCAAACGGAGAAAATCTTAACAGTGAGGAAGTCTGCAGGGAATATGACAAGATCATAGAAACAGCCGGTGGTATTGATATGCAGCTTCTTGGAATTGGTCTGGACGGACACATCGGTTTTAACGAACCGGCGGATCATTTTGAAAAAAATACACACTGTGTGGAACTGACGGAGAGCACGATCGAGGCAAACAAGAGATTTTTTGAGAGTAAGGATGAAGTTCCGCGTCAGGCATATACCATGGGTATCCTGCCAATCGTACAGGCAAAGAAAGTCATCATGATCGCAAATGGAAAAAACAAGGCGGATATCATCAAAAAAGCATTTACCGGACCGGTCACACCGGAAGTCCCGGCATCCATTCTGCAGATGCATCCGGATTTCACACTGATCGCAGATGAGGATGCACTTTCGGAGATTTAAAAGGGGGAAAATCCAAAATGATCATAAAAAATGCATTGGTTTATACAGAAGATCATAAGTTTGAAAAGAAAGATGTCAGGATCGAAGATGAACGGATCGCAGAGATCGCAGAGAACGGTCAGATTACTGCCACAGATGAGGATGTGATCGACGGGGAAGGCATGTATGCGATACCGGGACTTGTGGATATTCATTTTCATGGGGCGGTAGGCTATGATTTCTGTCAGGCATCGAAAGAAGAACTGTTAAAAATAGCAGAGTATGAGGCAAAAAACGGTGTTCTTGCCATCTGCCCGGCGACAATGTCCTATAATGAAGAAATCTTAGGACATGTCATGGACAAGGCGGCAGATTACAAAGAAGATACCGGAGCGGATTTAGTCGGCATCAATATGGAAGGCCCGTTTATCAATTTAAAAAAAGCCGGGGCGCAGAATCCGGAATATATTATGCCGGCAGATAAAGAAATGTTTCTGCGTCTGCAGGAGAGAAGCGGCGGGCTGATCAAACTGGTAGATATTGCACCGGAAGAAAAAGGTGCGATGGAATTTATCGAACAGTGCCATGACAAGGTAAAAATCTCTATCGCGCATACCTGCAGTGATTACGATACGGCGCGCGAGGCATTGGAAAAAGGCGTGGGCCATATGACACACCTCTATAATGCCATGCCGGGGATCAATCACAGGGAGCCGGGACCCATCATAGCGGCACTTGAGGCAGGAGCCGAGGTGGAACTGATCGCAGACGGTATTCATATTCATCCGGCGATGGTGAGAACGACATTCCGCATTTTCGGGGCAGATAAAGTCATTCTGATCTCAGACAGTATGGAAGCTACGGGACTTTTGGACGGGGACTACCAGCTTGGCGGGCAGGGCGTGACCGTAAAAGGCAGAAAAGCCGTCCTGACAAAAGATCCGGGTGTTATCGCAGGCAGTGTCACAAACCTGTTTGACTGCATGAAAAACTGTGTACTGAATATGGGAATCCCGCTCGAGGATGCAGTCCTGGCAGCAACTGAAAATCCTGCGGAATCGATCGGTGTGGAGAAAGATTACGGTAAGATTGCAGTTGGAAATTATGGAAACCTGCTATTGCTGGATAAAGATCTGCAGATAAAAAACATCGTTCAAAAAGGGAAAATAATGTCCGTCTGAAAATTACAGACATGGTCGTAAGTGCACAATTTTTTAATTTTTTTAGTAATTTTTCGCGATCTTAAGGCAGAGGCTTGAACTTGCAGATATTTAATAGTATAATCACTTAAGCTAAAAAAATTTTAAGTACCTAAAAATATATTTATGGAGGAAAATGCGCGATTCTTATGGAGCGGGTATTTCTCTCTGAAAAACAAGGAGGACATTATGATTACCTGGAACAACTTAGACACCCTTGATTCCTATAAGGAACTTTCAAAGGCTTCCCGCGTAAACCTTGCAGAAGTAATGTCAGGCGAGAACGGTGCAGAGCGTGTAAAAAATTACAGCATTCCTATGGCTGAGGGATTTACTTACAATTATGCAGCAAAAGCTGTTGATGATGATGTGCTTGATGCACTCGTAAAACTTGCAAAAGAGGCACAGCTTGCAGAGAAATTTAAGGCTCTCTACAATGGTGAAGTTGTAAATACCGGTGAAAAACGTCTGGTACTTCATCATATGACACGTGGACAGCTTGGTGATGCAGTAAACGCTGACGGCGTGGACAAACGTGCTTTTTATGTAGAGCAGCAGAACCGCATTGCTGATTTTGCAAACAAAGTACATGCAGGCGAGATCACAAACGCAGCAGGTGAGAAGTTTACAACAGTTGTTCAGATCGGTATCGGCGGCAGTGATCTTGGTCCTCGTGCTATGTATCTTGCATTAGAAAACTGGGCAAAGAAAAACAACACATTCAAGATGGAAGCAAAATTCATCAGCAACGTTGACCCGGATGATGCAGCAGCAGTTTTAAATTCCATTGATGTGGCTCATTCTATTTTCGTACTGGTTTCTAAATCAGGTACCACACTTGAGACATTAACAAATGAATCTTTCGTAAAAGACGCATTAAAGAAAGCAGGATTAGATGCTTCGAAACATATGATCGCAGTTACCAGTGAGACATCCCCGCTTGCAAAGAGCGATGACTACCTGGCAGCTTTCTTCATGGATGACTATATCGGAGGACGTTTCTCTTCCACTTCCGCAGTCGGCGGAGCCGTTTTATCCCTGGCATTCGGATCGGAAGTATTTGCACAGTTCTTAGAGGGTGCAGCAGCCGAAGATAAACTTTCCGCAAATGAAGATGTATTAAAGAACCCTGAGATGCTTGATGCACTGATCGGTGTATATGAGCGAAACGTTTTAGGTTATCCTTGCACTGCAGTATTGCCATATTCCCAGGCATTAAACCGTTTCCCTGCGCATTTACAGCAGCTTGACATGGAGTCAAACGGTAAATCTGTAAACCGCTTCGGTGAGCCGGTCAGCTATCCGACAGGCCCGGTGATCTTTGGTGAGCCAGGAACAAATGGACAGCACTCTTTCTACCAGTTATTACATCAGGGAACCGACATTGTTCCACTTCAGTTCGTTGGATTTAAGAATAACCAGATCGGAACCGATGTTGTGATCCAGGACAGCACAAGCCAGCAGAAACTGTGTGCAAACGTGGCAGCTCAGATCGTAGCATTTGCATGCGGAAAAGAAGACGAAAACCGCAACAAAAACTTCGAAGGCGGACGCCCGTCCAGCATCATCATTGGTGAACAGCTGAACCCGGAAACACTGGGAGCACTGCTTGCACACTTCGAAAACAAAGTCATGTTCCAGGGCTTCGTATGGAACGTAAACAGCTTCGACCAGGAAGGAGTACAGCTCGGTAAAGTACTGGCAAAACGCGTACTGGCCCACGAGACAGACGGAGCACTGAAAGTACTCAGCGATCTGATGAATATTTAGTCTCAGAGAAGAAGATTTTGCCATAAAATCATGTCTGTGTAAGCATATTGTGGTTCAGAAAATTTGAATTCAACAGCATAATATAAATGAAAAGAAATCCCGTCGTGCAGCAGATGTGCGGCGGGATTTCTTATGTTGCGGCGGATTTTTCAAAATGATATAATCAGATTAGGAATAGTGCCATTACGACACGATTTTATAGAAATGGCAAAAAACAGAAGCAGAGGGAAAACAAAGATGCATGAGATGGATGAAAAATATGTACCTTATCGGGAGTATGATGCCCCTTATATTTTTGTAAGCTATGCACATAAAGATGGAAATAAGGCATCCGAAGTAATAGAAAAGTTGCAGATGGAACAGTATCGAGTCTGGTATGATGAAGGAATCGATCCGGGAACAGAATGGGATGAAAATATAGCAGAGCATATTGAAAACTGTGAATATTTCATTGCACTGCTTTCACGAGAATATCTGGTATCTTCAAACTGCAAAGATGAATTAAATTTTGCAAGAGAGCTTGAAAAACCAAGATTATTGATTTATCTGGAAGATATTCAGCTGCCGGGTGGAATGAGAATGCGTCTAAGCAGACTGCAGGCGATACATAAATATAAATATCAGAGCATGGAATTATTCTTTGAAAAACTCGCCGAGACGCAGGGATTAGAAAAATGCCATGAAAAGCAGAAACAGGAAAAATCGATTATAATAGAAAGTACGGAGGTTGTACAGGAGACTCCGAGAATCACGATTCCAAGACAAGGCTATCCTTATCCGGTAAAGTCCGGCGATACGGTGTATCTTGGAAAGGCACTCCCCGGTTTCTTTCTTGCAGAAGGGGAAGATCTTGCATGGAGGGTGCTGAATTGCGAGGATAGAAAGGCAGTTCTTTTGTGTGAAAATGTATTGCTCAACATGCCTTATCATGCAGTGCAGCGCGGAAGTTCCGACTGGGAGAACTGTACACTCAGAAAGTGGTTAAATAACGATTTTTATGAGCAGGTATTTTCAGATTCCGAGAAAGAATATATTCTCTGGAGAGCTCACCCGTCCAGAAACAATCCAAAATACAGAACACCCGGTGGGGCAGACACCATAGACCCGGTATTTTTGCTGGATGTTATCGAGCTTACCGTATATGGATTTGAGCAGATCACAGAGATTGCAAGAAACAACGGAAATATTTCCTGGTGGCTTAGAAATCCAGGATTTTCACAGAATTTTGCCATGAATTTTGGATGGAGGGTGCATTATGGCGGCCTGCAAGTAGATGACCCTGCCGTCGGCGTACGTCCGGCGATCGTGATTCAGACCAGATAGTAAATCTGATAATTGTGCTCCAGACCAGGCAGCAGATCCGATTTATCGTGATTCAGATCCGGAGGCAGATTTGATGGGAGAGGTGTATATGGGAAAATTAATATTGACAGCACGGGGACTTAATTCCGAAACAGGGCAGAAAATCATCCGCAAGTGTCTGACGGAAGAAGAGGAGCGGGAAAAGAAAACTATCCTTCTGATCAGCATACAAGAGTATAGAATTGATGAAATCCTGAAACAGGCAAGTATGGAACTGGGATTTTTGGAAGAACATATTTTTCTTGCATCCGGGCAGATTAATCTGAAAAAAATGCGACCGGATTATATTTACGTTACCGAAGGAAATGTATATCAAGTATTAGACTATATGAGGAAAAACGGGCTGTTGAAATTTATTCAACAACAAATGAAACGAACAGACTGCACCTATATCGGAAGCAGTGCCGGTGCAATGATTGCCGGAACAGATATCTATCTGGCAGAAGATTTTGATGAAAATATTGTGGGTTTAACAGATCTGAAGGCATTGGGGCTGTTTGATGGAAGTGTTATCCCACATTACTCCGGGCAAAATCTGAAATGCTACATCAAAAATTCGAATCAGGAAGATATCAGGCGTTACAGTGAACTGTATTCAGTGGATGATAACGAAGCGTTAGTGGCGGAAGATTCCAAAGTGGCAAAGGTGAAGTTCAAAAGCGTAAAGATTAAGGAATGACAAAAAAGTGGCAACGTCTTGAGAAACTTCTGTAAACTGGTTATAATAAAGATTAAGACAATGGTTCGAGATATAGCAGTCGAAGATGAGGTGATGATATATGCCGAAGACTATGCAGGATTTAATAGTACAATATATAGAAGCTGTTAAAAAGATTTATGGCTCACATGTACGACAGATCATTTTATATGGCTCCTATGCAAGAGGAGATTTTCGACCGGATTCGGATGTAGATATTATGATTTTACTGGATATGTCTGATCTGGAATTAAAGGCATATGCACAACAGCTTTCTTATATGACCTATGATTTTAATATCAAGCCTATTGCAAAAAGCGAAGCACATTTTAAAAAGTGGATTGTAAATTATCCGTTTTATTCCAATGTTCATAAAGAAGGGGTAGTTTTATATGGAGCAGCGTAAACCGAAAATTGGTACAAGACGGGATTTGGTTCTATATCGTCTGGAAACGGCAAAAAATGATCTGAAATCTGCAAGAGCGTTATTTGCAATTGAAGACTATCGAGGAGCAAATAACAGAGCATATTAAGCTATCTTTCATGCGATTAATGCCGTACATGCTATTAATGGAAAAGCATATAAAAGACACAAAGATGCTGTGGCGAATTTCAACAAGGATTATGTAAAAACATCTGTATTTCCAAGAGAAATGGGACGAAAAATTGGACAAGCAGAAGAGATTCGGCATGCAAGTGACTATGATGATTTTTATATTGCAAGTAAAGAAGAATCAGAAAAGCAGATCCTAACTGCGGACGAATTTATTATTATGGCAGAAAAATATTGTAGGGAACAGATTAAACAGCTTGGTAGTGAAGGGGAATGGAATGAGAAAAGTGAAGTTTAAACGAGTAAAAGTGAAGGAATAGTCGGAAAATTAGATACATATGAGGAGGTGTAAAGTAATGGAAAAATGTCCTTTTTGTGGATCTGAAGATATATATTATAGTAAAAAAAGAAAAATCTTTGTATGTGAAGATTGTGATAAGACATTTAGTGAATTACAAATACCTAATGTTGAGAAGAAGGATTTAGCAGGATTAGATTTGTTTTTTAGTTATGGACATGATAAAAATAGAGTGCTTGTAGAGAGAATTAAGAGGGACCTTGAACAAAGAGGACATCGTGTTTGGATAGATACGAATGAAATAAAGGCTGGGGACTATTGGAGAAAGGATATTCTTAATGGGGTAATGAAATCAGCAAATGTTATTGCTTTTTTATCTGAACATTCTACAAGAAATCCAGGAGTGTGTTTAGATGAATTGAAAATTGCTGTGTGTGTAAAAGGAGCAAGTGTAAAAACAGTTCTTCTTGAGCCAGAGTATAAGATAAAGCAACCAGCTACATTATCAGATATTCAATGGTTAGACATGAGTGAATGGGTTGATATTCGACAGAATTCTC
>ERZ780198.1699-NODE-1699-length-19140-cov-4.980456_pt1 | contig 19140 bp, 18 predicted proteins | sample MGYA00510979_ERZ780198 | MGnify/ENA primary metagenome ERZ780198 (study PRJEB29588, sample SAMEA2158039) | human gut metagenome | biome: human gut; feature: human-associated habitat; material: faeces | place: Denmark | collected 2008/2010 ...
CCTGATCGCAGGTGCATTCTTCGACAATGCAGGATGGGTTTCATGGAGTGCATACTTCGTAGGTGTTGCAGCAATTATCTGTTCCGGTATTATTTTAAAGAAAACAAAGATGTTCGAAGGTGATCCTGCGCCGTTCGTTATGGAGCTTCCGGCATATCACTGGCCTACCGTTGGCAATGTATTAAGAAGTGTATGGGAAAGAGGCTGGTCCTTCATCAAGAAGGCAGGTACCATCATCCTTCTTTCTACCATTATTCTCTGGTTCTTAATGAGCTTTGGATGGACAGACGGCGGCTTTGGAATGTTAGAGGCTGAACAGCTGAATGATAGTATCCTGGCCAAGATTGGCAGTGCCATTGCATGGATCTTTATTCCTCTTGGATGGACACAGGCCGGCGAAGGATGGAAGATGGCAGTTGCCGCAGTTAGTGGTCTGATTGCAAAGGAAAATGTTGTAGCAACTTTCGGTCTGCTCTTTGGTTTCTCAGAAGTTGCAGAAGATGGTGCAGAAATCTGGGGAAGCCTGGCACAGGTTATGACTCCAATTGCAGCATACGGATTCCTGGTATTCAACCTTCTGTGTGCTCCCTGTTTCGCAGCTATGGGTGCGATCAAGCGTGAAATGAACAATGCAAAGTGGTTCTGGTTTGCAATTGGTTATCAGTGCGGCTTGGCATATATTGTTTCCCTGTGCATTTACCAGATTGGTACCTTGTTTACAACGGGAGCATTCGGACTTGGAACTGTTGTTGCTTTCTTGCTTGTAGCAGGATTCATTTATCTGCTGGTTCGCCCTTACAAGGAGAGCACAACCTTAAAGACTTCTGATAAGCAGCTTGCAAAACTGAAATAAATATCAGATAATAAAGAAAAGCAATAGAAGGAGGATAACTATGGGAACAGCAATCGTACTTCTTGTGTTATGTATCATTGTTGGTGCAGTCATTTACAAGATGGTTAAGGATAAACGAAGTGGGAAATCCTCATGTGGCGGCAACTGTGCCGGATGCGGTATGGCCTGTCACCAGTCAAAAGAGATGAAATAGTACCTAAAGGGAGGCTGCCTTATGGCGGCCTCTTTGAGTATAGGATGGATTGTATGGTTTACAATTTGCAGAATCTGGGTTATAATACAGAAGCGTAAGTAATTTACGTAATCTATACGAATCATTGTCTGGAGTATCAGACAATCAGGAGGAATTAACAATGGCATTACTTAAAACCTGGCGTGATATGGCTTATTCAGCTACCGCAAATAAGGGAGATCTGCAGAGACTCTGGGCAGATTATTTTCAGAAAGAAAAGGATATTTATGCACAGCTTTTAAAGAACCCGGATGAAGTAGTGAAGGGAACCGTAAAAGAACTGGCTGAGAAGTACGGCGTGGATATTATGACCATGACCGGATTTTTAGATGGAATCAATGACAGCTTGAAGGAGCAGAACCCTATTGAAGAGATGGAAGAGGACACAGAAGTGAACCTTGGCTTTGACAAGGAATTACTCTACAAGAACATGGTGGCTGCACAGGCTGACTGGTTATATGAGCTTCCGGAATGGGAAGACATTTTTGATGAAGCAACCCGTAAGGAGCTTTACCGCATCCAGAAGCTTTCGACAACCGTTGTAAAGCCGGAGAAGATTTATCCGAACGATCCCTGTCCGTGTGGAAGTGGTAAGAAGTATAAGAAGTGCTGCGGTAAGAAAGCATAAGATCAGGCTTATACAGGGCTTATTGGATAGTTTCATAAATCCATGATGAGCCTTAAATAAAACCTTCTCCCAAATTAAAAAAGGTACTTTACAAATTTGTTTTTGGGGAATATTATAAGATATATTAAATGAATTACGAATAAAACGTTGAAGAGACGAGTACATTGTGGAAGGTAACAGAGAGAGACATCGATCAGATTCAGATCGTGCTGGGAATGTCTTTGCAGGAAGCAATGGAAAACTACCTCGGAGTGACCCTAATCCGGTTCGTATCATCTACGTTACAGATGTTGAGAGGCTTTCGTAAGTCGTTATGGCGCAGAGAGCAAGCAGGGTGGAACCGCGTATGATACGTCCCATGCATTTTGGTAATGCATGGGACTTTTTATGTAGAGCACTTAGTGAAAGCAAGCTGAAAGCGCAGCTTGAACTTAGTGCGAACGATACCTGTGCACTTAAAGAGGACGAGCTGAAAGCGAAGTACGAATTTAGTGCAGCAGGTATATGTAGAATACTTAGTGAAAGCAAGCTGAAAGCGCAGCTTGAACTTAGTGCGGCAGGTAATATGCAGATTAATATAAGTAAAAATAAAGGAGGATGACTTATATGAAAGAAAGAATTGAAAAAGTAAAAGATTTTTTGGCAGACAGCACCACAATTTCCAATCGTGAGCTGGTGCTTGCCATTGCAGTAGGTGTTTTAGGCGGTATGGTATTTGGTTTGCTGACTTCCCCGAGAAAGTTTGTCACGATCGAAAGCCATAACGGAAATAACAGTCCGTGTGATAACGGATTTGACTGGGAAGACTTCGAAGACGATGAAGAGGAAGACGAAGAGTAATTTCACAGAGGAAGAGTGAAGCGGTTACCCAATAAGTTAATATAAAGGTGACTATTCAAAAATATTGTTTAACATAATGTTAACAACCAGAAAGGAATGGATATAAAAATGAAAATCACATTAAAAGATGGTTCCGTAAAGGAATATGACAAAGCAATGAGCGTGTATGAAATCGCTCAGGATTTAAGTGAAGGACTTGCCAGAGTGGCATGTGCCGGAGAAGTGGATGGAGAGGTTGTCGATTTGAGAACCGTTCTTGACAAGGACTGTAATCTGAGTATTCTGACTGCAGCAGATCCGGAAGGCTTACGTGTCATCCGTCATACCTGTTCCCATGTTATGGCAGAGGCTGTTAAGAGAGTATTCCCGCAGGCAAAGCTTGCAATCGGACCTGCGATTGATACCGGATATTATTATGATTTTGAACATGAACCGTTCTCCAGAGAAGACCTTGACAAGATCGAGGCAGAAATGAAGAAGATTATCAAGGAAGGTCATGAATTAAAGAGATTTACCCTTCCGAGAAATGAAGCAATCCAGTTTATGAAGGACAGGGAAGAGCCTTACAAGGTAGAGTTGATCGAGGATCTGCCGGAGGACGCAGAGATTTCCTTCTATGATCAGGGAGATTTTGTAGATTTGTGTGCAGGACCGCACTTAATGAGTACCAAGGGCATCAAGGCGTTCAAACTGACTTCCTCTTCTATGGCGTACTGGAGAGGCAATGCCGAGAAAGCACGTCTTCAGAGAATTTATGGTACTGCGTTTAATAAGAAGGAAGAGCTGAATGCTTATCTGGATCAGTTAGAGGATGCAAAGAAGCGTGACCACAACAAGCTTGGCCGTGAGATGGAATTGTTTACTACCGTAGATGTAATTGGACAGGGACTTCCTCTTTTCCCTCCGAAGGGAACCAGGATGATTATGAAGCTCCAGCGTTGGATTGAAGACCTGGAGGACAAGGAATGGGGTTATGTCAGAACCAGAACTCCGTTAATGGCAAAGAGTGATCTTTATAAAATTTCCGGACACTGGGATCATTACAAGGATGGCATGTTCGTTTTAGGTGACGAGGAGACAGACAAGGAAGTGTTTGCACTTCGTCCGATGACCTGCCCGTTCCAGTATTATGTATATAAGAACACCCAGAAGTCCTACCGTGACCTGCCTTACCGCATGAGCGAGACTTCTACCTTATTCCGTGCTGAGGATTCCGGTGAAATGCATGGACTGACAAGAGTCCGTCAGTTTACTATTACAGAGGCACACAATGTCATCCGTCCGGATCAGACCGAAGAAGAGTTATCCAACTGCTTTAATCTGGCATATCATATTTTGACCGTACTTGGTCTGGAAAAGGATGTAACCTTCCGCCTTTCCAAATGGGATCCGGAAAACAAGAAGAAATATCTTGGCGATGAGCATTACTGGGAATCCACACAGGAAGTCCTTCGTAAGCTTCTGGAAGAGAAGCAGGTTCCTTTCGTAGAAGCAGACGGCGAAGCTGCATTCTATGGACCGAAGATTGATATTCAGGCAAAGAATGTTTACGGTAAAGAAGATACCATGATCACCATTCAGCTTGACTGTGCCATTGCTGAAAACTTCGATATGTATTATGTAGATCAGGACGGCGAAAAGAAGCGTCCTTACATCATTCACAGAACCTCCATGGGCTGTTATGAAAGAACCCTGGCATGGCTGATTGAGAAGTATGCAGGTAAGTTCCCGACCTGGCTTTGCCCGGAACAGGTACGTGTTCTTCCGATTTCTGAAAAGTATGAAGCTTATGCAGAAAAGGTACGCAAGGCATTGGCAGAGGCCGGTGTGGATGTAACAGCAGATAACCGTTCCGAGAAGATCGGCTTCAAGATCCGTGAAGCAAGAATGGACAGACTTCCTTATATGCTGATTGTCGGACAGCAGGAAGAAGCAGATGGAACCGTATCTGTAAGAAGCCGTTTTGCAGGAGATGAGGGCGTGAAGCCGTTACAGGAATTCATCGACCAGATCTGCGAAGAAATCCGTACCAAGGAAATCCGTAAGGAAGAGGTAACGGAGTAATAATAAAATTATTATTTGAATAAAAATTCAGCATCCGCACATACTATTGCCGTACAGCGTAAAGGAGGTAATAGTATGGCAGAATTAAAATGTGCAGTACAGAATTGTTCTTACAACGCAAATGAACGTTGTTCCAAGGGGGACATCATGGTAGGCGGTAAGCATGCATCCTGTTCGGCAGAAACCTGTTGTGAAAGCTTTACCGAAAAGAAGGGTGACAGCTTTAAAAGTGCAGTAGAACATCCAAGCGAGTATATCAGTATTGATTGCGAAGCTGCAAAATGCATGTATAATGAAAATTATAAGTGTACAGCATCCCGTGTTGATATTCGTGGCTGTGGAGCATGTGATTGCAAGGAAACGGCATGTGCAACATTTGACGGAAAGTAAGAAAAACTCCGAGGGCGGTTTAAACCGCCCCGGAGTTTCTGTTGCCATGCATATGAGTGAACATAACAATGACAGAACGTTTCGCTGAAAGAGAGCTGTCAGGGAAAGATTTGAGGAAATCAAAGAATGCATTTTACAAAGAAAGTAACGATGATAGGAAGTATCATAATGCTGGCCTGTTGTTTTACCGGTTGTGAAAAGGAAGTCATTACAGTTGCGGGGATTCAGAATCCCGAGGTTCGTGAAGATCAGTACATAGTAGTAGAGAACTTTGAATTAAAGCAGATTGAGGATAATGGGAAGGATGCGATTGCCTGCTGTGCAATTCTGATTCCGGCCGGGTACGTGGAATCCTCCACTGTTCCGGGGATGTATGTACATTCCTTGAGTCCGTTGGATTCTTCCAATATTTATTATACAGTGCTTGAAGGAACCGGAGACGGTGCAGTACCCGACAATCTGACATCTGACTCCTTTGAAAAGGAATTAGAGGATGCTTATGCAAAACAGGGCGAGAACGTAGATATTACGATTGAAGAATTTTCACGAAATGACATGGAAGGTGTTCCGGGGTATAAGATCCGGAGCAGCTTTGAGGTTGATAATAAGAGAGTCCAGCAGCTTGCCTATATTATTCAGGCGAGGGATACGCATATTATTACCTATAATCAGCTTTCTGATGATGAGCTTTTGGCAGACTTTGAAATATCTGAAGGCGAAATCCGTCTGGTAAAAGAGTAGGAAACTATAAAAAGTTCTTGGAAATTTCTTGAAAAGTTTGAAAAATGGTATTGACATCCGATAAGTGGGGTGTTAATCTATATAAGCATGTGAAATCAAAGCAGAGTATCCACTCTCACCCTGCGGTAATTGCGCTGGCAGGTGTTTATATTTTCCATATGCCCTTTGGAAAACGGGCGCAGAGGAAAGATGTGAGTGTTGTGGATAGCTATGCTGTCCACTTTTTTTATTCTTATTAGGGAGGGTAAAATTATTAGCGAATTATTTATTAACGACCAGATTAGAGACAAAGAAGTACGTGTGATCGGTGAAAACGGAGAACAGCTTGGAATCATGTCTTCCAAAGAAGCTTTACAGCTTGCAGAGGAAGCAGGGGTTGATCTTGTTAAGATCGCGCCGACAGCAAAACCACCGGTGTGTAAGATTGTGGATTACGGAAAGTATCGTTACGAACTGGCACGCAAGGAAAAGGAAGCCAGAAAGAAGCAGAAGGTAATCGAGATTAAAGAAATCCGTTTATCCCCCAATATTGATACGAATGATTTAAATACGAAGATTAATGCTGCAAAGAAGTTTTTAACCAAGGGAGACCGAGTGAAGGTGACACTACGTTTCCGTGGACGTGAGATGGCTCATATGGCAAGCAGCAAGCATATCTTAGATGATTTTGCAGAGGCTCTTTCGGATGTGTGTGTCGTAGAAAAGGCACCGAAGGTTGAAGGAAGAAGCATGACCATGTTTTTAACTGAGAAACGTTAGTTTCAGTTAAAATAGATAATTATTGTATACAGGAGGAAATCAGTTATGCCAAAAATGAAAACCAGCAAATCTGCTGCAAAGCGTTTTAAAGTTACAGGAACAGGCAAGTTAAAGAGAAGTAAAGCCTACAAGCAACATATCTTAACCAAGAAGACTACTAAGAGAAAGAGAACTCTTAGACAGCCGGCTATTACAGATGCAACAAATGTTAAGAATATGAAGAAGATTTTACCTTATCTGTAATAAAACACTATAGTCGTTAGGAGGATATGAACAATGGCAAGAATTAAAGGTGGCGTAAATGCCAAGAAAAAACATAACAGAGTATTAAAGCTTGCAAAAGGCTACAGAGGAGCCAGAAGCAAACAGTATAGAGTGGCAAAACAGTCTGTAATGAGAGCATTAACTTCCTCTTATGCAGGACGTAAAGAAAAGAAACGTCAGTTCAGACAGCTCTGGATTGCACGTATCAATGCTGCTGCAAGATTGAATGGCTTATCCTACAGCAAATTTATGTACGGCTTAAAGCTTGCAGAAGTTGATATCAACAGAAAGATGCTTGCTGAAATGGCTGTAAATGATGCAGAAGGCTTCAAGTCTTTAGCAGAACTTGCAAAGAGCAAACTTGCATAATAAAGATGATTCCCCGTAGCCTTTGACTGCGGGGATTTTTTCTATAAACCAGTCAGGAATATTTAGTGAATGTGAGTCATAAACGGAGCATGAATTTAGTTGCTATGTATATGAGAAAATGATCCACCGGATCATTTTTTGGTGAGAGGGACAAGCAGAAAGGAAATCAGGGATGCGTATACTTGAAAATCTGGAACCACAGAATGTATTTTACTATTTTGAAGAAATTTGTAAGATTCCACATGGATCCGGCAATACCGGACAGATCAGTGATTATCTGAAAGCATTTGCCGATGAACATGGTTTGTATTGCAGACAGGATGAATTGAATAATATTATCATGATCAAGGAAGCGTCGAAGGGGTACGAAGATCATGAACCGGTTCTTTTACAGGGGCATATGGATATGGTGGCTGTGAAGGATGCGGATTGTACCATAGATATGACGAAGGATGGTTTACAGCTTGAAATTCTGGGAGACCGTTTGACCGCAAAGGGAACAAGCCTTGGAGGCGATGACGGGATTGCAGTTGCATTCGCTCTGGCACTTCTTGCAGGAGAAGAATACCGTCATCCGAGAATTGAACTGATTCTTACTGTAGATGAAGAGGTTGGCATGGAAGGCGCAACAGGACTTACGGTAGATGATCTCACTGCAAAACGGATGATTAACCTCGATCAGGAAGAGGAAAAGATGTTTATCGTGGGATGCGCAGGCGGAGCGCGGATTGACATCCGGAAAAAGACAGAAAACGAACAGGTACAAGGATTGTTATGTAAACTCAAAATTTCCGGACTCCAAGGTGGACACTCCGGACAGGAGATCAACAAGGAGCGTGGCAATGCCATCTGTCTGATGGGAAGACTGCTCGCTGCCTTACAGGAGAAGACGCCTGTTTATTTAAAAGAAGTAAATGGCGGAACCGCAGATAATGCGATTCCAAATGAGGTTTGTGCAGAAATCGTCGTGACCGGATGGACGGAAGACATCGCTGCATTCATGGAGGAGAAGTTCTGTGGTTTGAAAGCAGAATTTGCCGGAAAAGAAGACGGGCTTAGCTGTGAGCTGCAGATCGGTGCAGAAGGTGCATCGATTCAGGTCTGCAACCGCAAGGATTCCGAACAGTGGATTCACCTGTTGAATGTGATTCCGCATGGCGTCATTGCAAACAGTGTGAAGATGAAGGGACTTGTCGAGACCTCCTTAAATCCGGGAATCATGAATGTAAGCGCGGCAGAGGGCATGGTCAGCACATCTGTCCGCAGCTCCAATACCGCAGCGAAAGAAGCGTTGATCAACCAGCTTAAGAGTCTTGCGGCTTTATGTGATGCAACCGTAGGGATTCGTGGAGATTATCCAGGCTGGGATTATGATCCGGATTCACCGCTCCGTGAAAAGATGGTTACGATTTATGAAGAAATGTATGGTGTGAAGCCACAGATTGAGGCCATTCATGCAGGACTGGAATGCGGAATTTTCCAAAGTAAGATTCCGGGACTTGACTGCGTTTCCATCGGTCCGGATATGCAGGACATCCACACCACGAGGGAAACCTTGAGCATTCCTTCCGTACAGAGAGTCTGGAAGTTCTTATTGAAGGTACTGGAAAGCCTGTAGAAGAGATGAGATGATTCTTTTGAAAATTTAAAATGCTTTACCCTACTAAATCCTACCAGATTCAGTAGGGTAAAAAAACAGCGGAATTCGTTCGAATTCCGCTGTTTTTTAAAATCGGAGTGACAAGACTTGAACTTGCGGCCTCTACTTCCCTAAAGTAGCGCTCTACCACCTGAGCCACACCCCGAAACGCAAGTTATATTATAACTGCACCTATTGATAAAAGCAAGTACTTTTTTTACTTTTTTAGATTTTTTATATCAATATTTTCAGGTGTGGCTAAAAGTATTGAAAAACGGTTGGTGCATAGGAAAATCACAGTAGAGAAACAGATAACAAGTGACAGGGCAGGAAAGTGTTGCTATACTGAAAGCATTAAGTGGAATAAACGGAATGTACGGAAAGGGAAAGTTATGAAAAAACGGATTTGTATCAGTATAGCAGGAATTCTTGTCCTGTCTTTGCTTACTGGGTGCTCGGCAGCCGGACAGGTGATGAAGCTGTGGGAGCAGACGGCACGGGAAGAACAGCACAGGACAGAGCAGGAAGAAGAAAAGGAAGAGGAAGAAATTGATCCGGGATATACCTATGAGCAGCCGGAGGAGGAGACCGGAGGTTCGGTACAGGAAGACGGGATGGAGGATCTGCAGGCGTTGTTTGATGCCGGGTTTCCTTATCATCTGAACGGCAGGTATGCGGTCCGGGGAGAGATGATTTATTTTGCATCGAATGAAGCGGTTTACGGCTACAATCAGATCACCGGGGAGTTTGAGGCTTTTCCGCTTACCGGTGCCGATTATGAAATGCCCAAGACCTATTTAGGAATGGTGGATAACGGAAAGCTTTATCTCGATGGAGAATATCTGTACTACTTTAATGACTTCTATCTGGAGAGGGGGAATCGTGCAGAAAGTCTTCTGTATCAGGTGGATCTTTCTACCGGTGAGGCTTCTCAGGTGGAGTTTCCGGTTGATGAATATGTCACGGATCTATATATTCTGAGTCATCAGATGTATCTGCGGACATATGATGAAAACTACAACACCAGATACCATACGATAGCATTAGAGGAAAATGGAGACATCGGGGAAGAGATTACCGGTACATGGGAGGATGGACGCGCTTCCATTCCGGCCGGGTATAAAGAGATTTGGACCATGGATATGGAAGGCTGTCTTTACTATGCCTATCAGAACCGGTACTTCCCACAGATCCTTTTGTGGGATGAAAATCGGAATTATGTCCTGTATGATCCGGATACTGAAGAGATAACGGAACTGCTTTCTTCGGACTATTCCGTGAACTATTATGATGGCTGGCATATTCTGTATTACTTAAGTGAATATATGTCCGAGGACGGGGAAGCCCATCAGTATTACCGAAACCTTAACACAGGGGAAGAATACGAGCTTTCTGCTGAAAAGCGGAATGTGATTGGTGCGGATATTGAAGGAATCTATTATATGAAGCACAATTCGGAAACGAATCTGCATCAGACCGAAGATCAGATGTGGTATCAGACCTATGACAGTCTGGATCAGGGACGGGAAGGACAGTATTTATATCAGATTATCTGGAGTCCATATATTAAGAATAATCTGGATCTGGTAGAGAATAGTCTCCTGACGCTCTCCCATGGAGAGCTGTATGTCATTGAGGATTCCGGGGATCAGGTCGTTTTTGCTTCCTATAACTGGCTGACCGGAAAATCGGAAAACGCAGTCGTTCTTGCGGACCGGAGAATTGATCAGATCGGGCAGTTTTACTATGAAGCGGATGAAGAACTGTGTGAGAATTGCGGCAAACCAGTATATGCATATTATATAGAAGGTTTTACCCTGAATGTAAGCATGCCGGGAGATGAAGCGATAAATGCACAGGTACAGGAAATAACGGATTCTATGATAAAGAATGCCGCAGGAGTAGGTGTGGATGAGGAAGAATACCATGAAGAAGCGTACTATATGGAAGGAGCGGTTACCTGTGAAGTAGATCTTTCTTATTACAATGACCGTTACATCGGACTTTTGTGGAGCGGGTATGATTATTACAGCGGCGCAGCCCATGGAATGCCCTATACGGACTTCCGGCTTTATGACCGCGAGACGGGAGAGGAGCTTTATCTGGACGATATTCTTGCAACTTCCGAAGAGGAGTTAAATGCCATCGTGACCAGGATGTTTGAAGAACGGCACGATGGAGATGAAATCTGGGAATGGGGACTTGAATACATCTCAGAAAACGCCGGATTCCTGGAGGATCATCACTTGAAAGCGGGAGCTTATTATCTGACTGAGGAAGGACTGGTGTATTATTTCGGAGCTTATGAGGTGGCAAGCTATGCAGAAGGAATGCCGGAGGTTCTGATTCCCTACAATGAGCTTAAATGGAAGATTGATTTATCATAATGGCAGAGCGGAAAAGTCAGGCATTTGTCGAAAACGGCAGATGTCTGACTTTTGTATAATGATGTAATATTTTTGCATAAATACTAATCAAAGCATAAAATTGTATTAAATTTCGTACAATAGAAATGATGGAACTGTAATTTTAGACTGGAAAAGTGAATGAAAATATGTTATTATAACCCATTATGTGGTGTGCTTTAGCATAGTAACAAATTGATGAGGTGACAAAAATGCTGAAATATATTCTCAAAAGAATATTACTTGCCATCGTGACCATCTGGGCCGTGGCAACCCTGACCTTTTTCCTGATGAACATGGTTCCCGGTGGACCGTTCCTTTCCGAAAAGGCCATCAGTCCTCAGGCAACAGCCGCCCTGGAGGCGAAATATGGATTGGACAAGCCATTGTGGCAGCAGTACCTGACCTATATGGCAGGCGCCAGTCACGGTGACTTCGGTGACAGTTTAAAACAGAGAGGACGTACCGTTATGGACATCATTACCATGAAGTTTCCGGTATCTGCCCGTGTGGGTGGTGTGTCTGTACTGGTCGCATTGCTGCTCGGTGTTCCGCTTGGCTGTATTGCAGCATTGAAGAGAGGGAAGTTCCTCGATAATCTGATCAGTGTCGTTTCCACCTGTGGAATTGCTGTACCAAGCTTTGTAATCTGTACATTGCTTTTATATTTTTTCGGTGTAAGGCTGCAGATTCTGCCGACCATGGGTCTTACCTCCTGGAAGCATTATGTGATGCCGGTCATGGCACTTGCTTTTTATCCGACTGCATATATTATGCGTCTGATGAGATCCTCCATGCTGGATGTTCTCGGACAGGACTACATGCGTACTGCGAAGGCCAAGGGACTTGCAGGCGGCAAGATTCTGTTTAAGCATGCGTTACGAAATGCAATCCTTCCGGTTATTACCTATGTAGGACCGTTACTTGCCTATACTGTAACGGGAAGCTTTGTTGTCGAGAAGATTTTCACGATTCCGGGACTTGGCGGAGAGTTCATTTCTGCAATTAACGGACGTGATTATACCCTGATTATGGGCACAACCATTTTCCTTGCAACATTGATTATTCTTATGAATGTGGTTGTTGATATCGTATACAAGATTGTGGATCCGAGAATTAAATTAAAGTAAGGAGTCAGTCCATGAAAGAGAATCCAATTAGTTTTCAGTTAAAATTAAAACCTGAAGATTTTCTTCCGGCAACCGAGGAAGAGAAGCAGAGTCAGGTCATTATGCGTGAGAGCGTGAGCTTCTGGAAGGACGGAGCGAGACGCCTTCGCAAGAATAAAGTCGCAATGGTAAGCCTTGTGGTGATTATCCTTGTTATGATTTTTTCTTTTATCGTTCCTTCTTTTTATCCGTATAATTATAAGGAACAGATTAAGGGAGCCAATAACCTTCGCCCGATGCAGTATTCCGAAGAGGAGCAGGCGCGAATTGATGCCGGTGAAAAGGTGTTCCCCCATGTCTTTGGTACCGACAAGATGGGACGTGATTATGCCATCCGTGTGATGATGGGAAGCCGTATTTCCCTTCTTGTTGGTCTGATCGCAACCGGTATTATCCTGATCATCGGTTCCATTTACGGATCGGTGGCTGCCTTCTTTGGTGGATGGGTCGATCTGGTGATGATGAGAATTGTTGATATTATTTATACGATCCCGGATATTCTGCTGATTGTATTATTATCCTTTGCGCTGAAAGCACCGCTCGCACAATTAAAGGAAGCACCCGGCTTTGCCTGGGTTGGCGTTGTAGGTGAAAATCTGATCAGTATCTTCGTTGTATTCGCCCTTCTTTACTGGGTAGGTATGGCGAGAATGGTACGAAGCCAGGTGCTGATGCTTAAGGAAAGCGAATACGTTACAGCAGCAAGAGCACTGGGAGTAAGCAATGCAAAGATTATTAAGAAGCATCTGCTTACCAACTGTATCGGAACCCTGATTGTTACCACAACACTGCAGATCCCGTCTTCCATCTTTACGGAAAGCTTCCTAAGCTTCCTTGGTATGGGTGTTGCGGTTCCGCTTCCTTCTTTGGGGAGTCTTGCCAGTGATGCAATTAATGGTATGAATACCTATCCGTATCTGCTGTTTATCCCGGCATTACTGATCAGTTTGATTATTTTGAGCTTTAACCTGTTAGGCGACGGTCTGCGTGATGCATTTGATCCGAAGCTGAAGAATTAAGGAGGAGAGAATCATGTCAGAATATCTTGTTGATATAAAAAACGAAAGACTTTCCTTCTTTACTCCTGCCGGTGAGGTAAAGGCATTAAATGATGTTTCCATTCATTTAAAGGAAGGAGAAGTTCTTGGTATCGTTGGAGAAAGCGGTTCTGGTAAATCCGTAACCGCATACAGCCTGATGGGGCTGACGGCCTATCCGGGCAGACTGATAGGTGGAACATTGGAATTCAATGGTCACGAGATCGAGAAGATGAGCGAGAAGGAAATGCGGAAGATCCGTGGAAACGAAGTATCCATTATTTTCCAGGATCCCATGACCAGTTTAAATCCCGTTTATACAATCGGAAACCAGATTATGGAAGCAATTCTGCTCCATACCGATAAGAACAGAAAGCAGGCGAAGGAGCGTGCCAGAGAGCTGCTTACCTTAGTTGGAATTAACGAGCCGGACAAGCGTTTAAAGCAGTATCCGCACGAATTATCCGGTGGTATGAGACAGCGTGTCATGATCGCAATGGCACTGGCCTGTGAACCAAAGCTTCTGATTGCGGATGAGCCGACTACTGCTCTGGATGTGACCATCCAGGCACAGATTTTAGAGCTGATGATGGAGCTGAAGGATCGTCTTGGTATGGCAATCATTATGATTACCCATGACCTTGGTGTGGTTGCCAGCATGTGTGAGCGGATTGCCGTCATGTATGCGGGCAAGATTGTTGAATATGGTACTACAGAGGATATTTTCTATCATCCGAAGCATGAATATACGAAGGGACTGATCCGTTCCATTCCGAGAATTGATACGAAGGAGCATGAACGTCTCGTTCCGATTGAAGGATCTCCGGTGGATCTCTTAAACCCGCCGAAGGGTTGTCCTTTCGCACCGAGATGTGAGAAATGTATGAAGATCTGTCTTCGTGAAATGCCGCCGGTAACGAGCTTTGGAGAGGTTCATTACACACAATGCTGGCTGAATCAGAAAGAAGAGATGGAGAAGGGAGCAGCCAATGAGTGATACATTAGTTCAGGTGGAACATTTACAACAGTATTTCCCGGCAGGTGGCTATGGAAAGAATAAGAAATATATTCAGGCAGTCGATGATGTTTCCTTCACGATCGAGCGTGGTGAAACCCTCGGACTTGTTGGAGAGTCAGGGTGTGGTAAGACAACCACGGGAAGAACTCTGCTTCGTCTGTATGAGCCAACCGGTGGCAGGTTTGTTTATGACGGTGAGACCGTATTTGATGTTGAAAAGAAGATTTTTGCACCGATGCTTCCTTACCGTAAAAAAATGCAGATTGTATTCCAGGATCCCTATGCGAGTCTGGATCCTAGAATGACCGTTGGAGATATCATTGGGGAAGCCATTGATGTGCATAAGCTGGCGAACAGTAAACAGGAACGGTATGACATTATTATTGAGATGCTTCGTCGTGTCGGACTGAATTCCGAACATGCCAACCGTTATCCACACGAGTTTTCCGGCGGACAGCGTCAGAGAGTCGGTATTGCAAGAGCACTTGCAGTAAATCCGGAGTTTATCGTCTGTGATGAACCGATTTCCGCACTGGATGTTTCCATTCAGGCTCAGGTTATCAATATGTTTGAGGATTTACAGGAGCAGATGGATCTCACGTATCTGTTCATTGCCCATGACCTTTCTGCCGTAAAGCATATTTCCAACCGGATTGGAGTTATGTATTTAGGAAGAATGGTAGAGCTTGCAGACAGCTATGAGCTGATTCAGCGTCCTCTCCATCCTTATACGAAGAGTCTGATTTCTGCAATTCCGATTGCTGACCCGAATAAGGCGAAGGAAAGCAGGCGTATTGTACTTGAGGGAGACGTTCCAAGCCCCTTAAATCCGCCGTCCGGATGCCGTTTCCGTACCAGATGTCCATATGCGGATGAAACCTGTGCAGCAAAGGTTCCGGAGTGGAAGGAAATCGAAAAGGGACATTTTGCTGCATGTCACCATATTGACAAATGTAACTAAATGTGGTAATAATTTTAGAATAAACAATACGGGTATCGAAACAATGTTTTTGGACGACCTGTATTTTGTTTATAAATTTTTCAGAGGAGGAAATATTATGAAAAAGAAAGTTCTTGCACTTATTCTTACAGCCGCTATGGTTGTTGGATTGGCTGCCTGTGGCGGAAGCACTTCCAATGATGCTGCATCTACAACAGATGGAACCACAACAGAAGGAACCACAACAGAAGCCAGCGACAATCAGACTGGAGATGAGACAACAGAAGCAACTGCTTCTACAGGAGAGAAGATCTTATCCGTACAGGTAGGACCTGACCCTGAAACCATCGATCCTGCATTAAACAGTGCAGTAGATGGTGGTAACATGTTATTACATTCCTTCGAATGCCTTTTAGCAGTAGATGAGAATGGTCAGCTTGTTCCCGGACAGGCAGAAAGCTGGGAGACATCGGAAGATGGTCTTACCTGGACTTTCCATTTAAGAGATGGTTTAAAGTGGTCCGATGGATCTGATTTAACCGCTAATGATTTTGTTTACAGCTGGAAGAGAGTATGCGATCCTATGGTAGCAGCTCCTTATGCTGAAACTGTACTTTCCATGGTTGAAGGTTATGACAAGGCCATCGAGGGTGACCTTGATGCACTTCAGGTAGTAGCACAGGATGACAACACACTTGTTGTAACTCTGAGCACCCCCTGTTCCTATTTCGGAAGCCTTGCAGCTTTCGCAACCTTAAGCCCGGTACAGGAGGCAACTGTTACCGCAAATGGTGATGCATGGGCAACCAGCGCAGCAACCTATATCAGCAACGGACCTTTCTATGTATCCGAATGGGTTCCCGGTTCTTATATCATGATGACGAAGAACCCTTACTACTGGAACGCAGATGCAATCAAGCTGGATGGTATTAAGTGGAACCTTATCGAAGATTCCAACGCTGCATACAGCGCATACCAGACAGGTGAAGTTCTGATGATTAAGAGTGTTCCTACCGAAGAAATCCCTTCCTTAAAGGATAGTGCAGATTTCCATGTAGATCCGATTATCGGTACTTACTACCTCAGCTTGAATCTTGAAAGAGATGCATTTAAGGATGCAAGAGTTCGTAAAGCATTAAGCCTTGCAATTGACCGTGATTATGTTGCTAATACTTTAATGCAGGGAACTTACTCACCTGCTGATAATTTCATGGGACCCGGATGGATCGACATGGATGGCAAGCAGTTCAAGGACAATGCAAACGGTGGTCAGTCTTATATTGATGTAAACAACTACGAAGCAGACTTAGAAGAAGCAAAACAGCTTCTTGCAGATGCTGGTTATCCGGATGGAGAAGGCTTCCCGTCCATTTCCTACACAACCAACGATGCAGGTTATCATAAGGTAGTTGCTGAATATTTACAGCAGGCATGGGCACAGCTTGGTATCGACCTTCAGGTAGATATCGTAGAGTGGGCTTCCTTCACACCTATGCGTCGTAACGGTGACTTTGATGTTGCACGTAACGGTTGGGTTGGAGATTACAGCGATCCTTCCAACATGCTGGAACTGTTCTACTCAACCAACGGTAACAACGATGGTAAGTTCAACAATGCAGATTTCGATGCAGCAATCGAACTTTCCAGAACAACACTTGATTCCGCAGAACGTTCCAAGGCACTTCATACCGCAGAAGATGTTCTGATGGAAGAAACCGGATGTATTCCGGTTGCATACTACAATGACTTCTGGTTACAGAGCGACAAGATCACAGGATCCTGGCATTCACCTTATGGATACTGGTACTTCATGTACGCTGATATCACAGAATAATTTGTGAACCTGATTTCATAGAGAATCTGAAAGGAACTGCTTTTTGGCAGTTCCTTTTTTGCGCAAAAAAGTGTATAATGAGCCTTGGGTCTATGAACGAGGATAGAATCGTAACCATTCAGAACCTGTTCGCAAAATTGCTGCTATGCAGTTCTCCTTTTGTTCATGGGGTTACTTTACCATATAAATTTGCCAAATGTACTTACGAATGCGGGCATTCGCCGTACATATTGTCATAATCTGCATGGCTCTGAATAGTTACAATATAAGATATGGAGGATGAAAAATGGCGGAAAAGGTAATCGACCGTTTTTTCAGATATGTACAGATTGATACACAGTCTAAAGAGGATGCGGAAAGCTTTCCCAGTACCGAAAAACAGAAAAATCTGGCAATGCTTCTTGCAAAAGAGCTTCAGGAAATGGGAGCTTCGGATGTGATTTATGATGAGGAACGCTGTTATGTGTATGCAAAGCTTCCGGGAAACGACCCTGCTAAGGGAGACAATTACCCGACCCTTGGCTTTATTGCACATATGGATACGTCACCGGATTGTCCAGGAAAGAATGTGAAGCCGAAGCTTATTGAGAACTACGATGGTAAGGAAGTGATTCTGAACGAAGAGAAAGCGATTGTGTTAAGTCCGGTCGTGTTTCCGGAGTTAAAGCATTATGTAGGACAGACGCTTATAGTAACGGATGGAACCACGCTGCTTGGTGCCGATGATAAGGCAGGAGTGGCAGAAATTATGACCATGGTACAGACACTTTTAGAGCATCCGGAGATCAAGCATGGACCGATTGCAATTGGATTTACTCCGGATGAAGAGGTAGGCGATGGCGTGGATCATTTTAAGATCCGGCAGTTTGGCGCAGACTATGCCTATACGGTAGATGGCGGCGCGATTGGAGAACTGGAATATGAGAACTTTAATGCGGCATCTGCCAAGGCAATCATCCATGGTGTGAATGTACATCCGGGAGAAGCAAAGAATAAGATGAAGAATGCTTCTTTGTACGCAATGGAATTCCAGATGATGCTGCCGGGAACGATGCGTCCGGAATGCACGGATGGCTATGAAGGATTTTTCCATCTGACGAATATGGAAGGGACGGTAGAGCTTGCAACCCTTTCTTATATTATCCGTGACCATGATAAGGAACGCTTTCATGAGAAGAAGGAGTTGTTCCGTCACATTGCAAATGAAATGAATACCAGGTATGGAGAAGGAACCGTTGAGGTAGAGATCTCCGATTCTTACTACAATATGAAGGAAAAGATTGAACCGGAGAACCTTTTCCTCATTGAGAATGCGAAGTCCTGTATGGAAGAGCTGGGCATTGTACCGAAGATCCAGCCGATCCGGGGAGGTACAGACGGTGCAAGATTATCCTTCCTCGGACTTCCCTGCCCGAATCTTTGTACCGGCGGACATAATTATCACGGCAGATTTGAGTATTGTGTTGTGGAATCCATGGAGAAGATTGTGGAACTGCTTGTACATATCACACAAAGGGAGCTGAAGTAGGGAATGATTGACTATGATCACTTTCATGTACTCAATTATGTAAAGAAAGAAGAATATACAGGCAGCATGAACGGCATGCGCTATATGCTTAAGAAGAAGGTTGTACCCAGGGATGATCAGGAGGAAACCTGTCTGGAGGTTATCATTTGGCCTGAACCTTATGGGTATGCAAAGACGGAAGAAGAGAAGAAGCTGCGTAAAGACTTTCCCTTTTCAGAGGATGGATTGAAGGAAGCTGTTGTGTATCTCAACCAGCAGTTTGAAGATCAACGTGTATTATGGGATCTCTCTTCCAAGCTGGAGATGTAGGGAAAGTTCAGCCATGCCCATTCATAAGTTGCCGGATGGTACAGATTGGCTAACAAATATACGTACTTTCCGGCAACTTATTTCATGTCGGGCGTCCGCCCTATAGAAATGATTGTGTAAG
>ERZ780198.1700-NODE-1700-length-19132-cov-36.767783_pt1 | contig 19132 bp, 17 predicted proteins | sample MGYA00510979_ERZ780198 | MGnify/ENA primary metagenome ERZ780198 (study PRJEB29588, sample SAMEA2158039) | human gut metagenome | biome: human gut; feature: human-associated habitat; material: faeces | place: Denmark | collected 2008/2010 ...
CCCTGTCGCCGATATGCCCATAGTCAGTACTTTGCTCATCGTTGAACCTTACGAATATGTTCAGTGGCATATTCCTTATAAATATTAAAAACACAATCCAATCAGGAGACCACAGTCACGGTGCTCGTGGCCGTGCGCTCGTTCTGGTTGACTTCTATGCGGACCGGGATCTTCTCCTGAAGCTCCTCGATGTGGCTGATTATGCCCACCTGTCTGCCGGACTTCATACGGAGGGTCTTCAACGTGTTTACGGCATTCTGGAGAGGTTCGCCGGAAAGGGTGCCGAAGCCCTCGTCGATGAACAGGGTACCGACAGAAAGGCCATCTCCAATGTCGGACAGAGCCAAGGCCAGAGAAAGGGACACAAGGAAACTCTCTCCGCCGGAAATCGTGCTGGCCGGACGGGAAACGTAGCCTTGATAGGCATCCTCGACCTCGATGACGAACGTTCCCGGCACGACCTTGAGGACATACCTGTCGGTCAGGTCTTTCATGTAGATGTTCGCCGCCTTCACAAGGCTGTCAAGCACATAACTCTGGGCTATCTTGCGGAAATTCTTGCCAGCGCTGTCACCGATCAAGTTATTCAGAGTGTTCCATTTCACATATTCCTCCCGGAGCCTGTCGGCCGCCTCCCTCAACTTACCGGCTTTCTCACGGTTCTCTTCATCCTGCCTCAGAGACTCAGCCAAAAGAGCCGCCTCAGTCGTGGCTCTTGACATAGCCTCATCGTTACTCTTGTACAATGTTTCCAGACTATCCACCGTGTCATCGTCCGCAAGCAAAGGCTTATTCAACTGATGCTCAGACTCGTTCCTCCGATCCGTTTCCAAAGCGACCTTCGCCGCGGCCAACTTTTCAGACGCCTCTCTGTGCCTACGCTCAATCTCGGAAATCACCGCGACAGAGTATTCAGAAAGAGCCTTCAGCGCAGCCCTGTCATATTCAGAATGCTCCGAAAGGAACGCCTCGACCTTGGAGGATTCCGCCTTCGCGTTTTCCTCGGCCCGCGCAAGTTTGTGCCTCTCAAGAATCAAGTTGCTCCTGACCGAATCCGCCTCTCCTGACAAACCAGGAATATTCGCTGCCTCCACCGCCGGTAGTTCATTCCACGACGGCATCATCTCCTCTATGGCCGCCACCATTCCTTGCACCACGCCCATCCTTGCCCTCAACTCATCGACCGACTTGACCAGGCTCTCCGAACGCTCAACACGATTCCGATGCGAACGAACCGCCTCAGAAAGCTCTTTTTTGAATATTCCGGTGTCCGCGCTCCATTTTTCTTCCCAAGGCGAGCCGGCGAGAATGCCTCCGACCGCCTGCTCTGCCGATGAAACGGCTTTGATTCTGTCCGAGACAAGGGCCTCTACCCTCTCGATTTCGGATTTCTTGGACTGGACTTCGCTTTCCGCCTTGACACGGGCTGCAACAGCCTTATCCACGGCATCCCTGGCGGCGAGACTTGCTCTGCGAGCATCATCGGCATCCTTTTCAAGGCCGGCGCAGATCTTCTCTTTTTCAGCAAGTTCTGACAAACGCAGGCCTATTTCTTGGTACCTCGCCTCAAGCGCCGCCCGTGTGCCATCATCAACGTCCGTCAAACCACACTTCTGGGCAGCCATTCTCACGGATTCCGTCATCTGGTCCACACTACGGTCATTCTCAAAGGCGGATTTCTGTCTGCGCAACTGCTCTGACTCCGCAACAATTTCAGCCACAAGACGATCGTAACGATCCTTGTCATTACGGTATATGATCCTGGCTTCCTCGCGGGCTCTCTCAAGCGGAGCCAGCCGTCTCTGAAGATCCAGGTCTGTCGGCAGCGCCGATTCGATCTTCCGCATACAGACAGGACAGAGGTCACCTACCTGAAGGTTGTTGCGGATAGCCTTGACGGTGTCTTCAACCGTACTGCTCTGCATCCTATAGGCCTCATCAGCTAACTCCGACTTAATGCGTTCTGACTCCACGTCCTTGGCCAAAGAGTCCCGTTCCGCGATCTTGGCATCAAGCGCCTTCTCTTTCTCAGCGATGTCCTGCGCTTCCTCATTACGCTTTACGATCTGTTGCTCCAAAAGCGACAACCGATCCTGCGCCAGTTTGATGTCCACCGATTTTTCCTTCAGGTCTCCGATCTCCTTACGGACCATCACGGCGTTCGACTCGGCCAAAGCATCCTCGGCCTTCTTCTGCGCCTCCTCGGCAAGTCTCCGCCCGTTTCCTGCGGCATTCTCCGCTTCCTTCACCTTCTCCAACGCCAGCGACCTTTCCGTCAAGTCCGACCGCAGAACCGAAAGTTTGGCTTCTGATTCACGAATATATTCCCGACCGCTCTCGATGACACCGATGTTCCCCGCGATGGTCTGCTCCTTCTCCAGAACAGGCTGCGAAGGAGCGTCCTTTTCCAACTCCGCGTCAACGGAGGCTTTTTCCCCGGCAAGCCTCTTCTCCTCGTCACTCAGGAAGGCCAATCCACCTTTTACCGACCGGTATCTCTCCGACAATCCGGAGATCCTTGTCCTGGCTTCCGCTGCTGCCGCCTCTTCTCTCCTTTGGTTTTCAAGATTTCCACGCACCGCCTCAGTAGTCCTGAACGAGGCGGCAAGGTTCTCCTCGGCGACATATTCATCAGTACTTACAAACGCCTCCTTGTCCGCGACAGCTTTGGAATCAGATTCAATCGTAACCTTCAATCTTGCCTCCTGCTTCAGCCAGTCCACTTTCTTACCGCACTCGTTCCTTGCCGCGCGGGCGGATTCCGCCTCGGCCAGTTTGTCCTCCTTCTCTTTGAGTTTCTGGTCTTTTTCCTCATCAGAAAGGATCCTGATATCCCGGATTCTTTCCTCGGCATCGGCCGAAGCCTTTTCCTTCCGCCTTGTGATCTCAAAGACCTTGGCGCCGATCTTCGTGTAGATGTCCGCACCGGTGATCTTTTCCAGAATCTCGGCCTTCTCGTTGTCCTTGCTGTTCAGGAATCTGGTGAACTCACCCTGAGCCAGCATCGTGGTGCGGCAGAACTGGCTGAAACTCAGGCCGACGGCAGAGGCGATCTCCGCGCTCACCTCCTTATCCTTTTTGTAAATCATCCCGGAATCCAAGTTTCGGAGGATCCATTCTTTTTTCTGTATCCGGCCATTCACTTTTTCCCTTGCTCGGGCTACCGACCATTCAGCCTCATAATCAACCCCATTGGTTCCTTTGAACTCAAGTCTTACATAACCTTTCCCTGCCCCTTGCCTAAGAAGTCTGGACGGACTGTCAACCTTGACATCATCCCCCTGATCAGCGGAGCTGCCCTCCATCTGCGTATTGGCCAGCCTTGGCGTGTCCCCGTACAACGCCAGACAGACCGCGTCCAGAATCGTGCTCTTCCCAGCCCCGGTCTTGCCGGTGATAAGGAACACATCACAGTCAGACAGCGGCTTGCTGTCAAAATCAATCACAGCGTCTTCTATGGACGCGATGTTGTGAATCGTAAGTTTTCGTATTTTCATAAGTCAGTCTAAATTATTCATTTACATCATTCCTGATTTCCTTCTCCGCCTCACGGAACAGTTCCGCCAGTTCGTCCGTGAACGTTATTCCGGTGTCCTCGGCGTACAGCCGCGCGACCTCAAGCGGTTCCATAGCCCGGAATTCCGACACTGAAAGGGTTTTACGGTCTGACTTTCCAGAGGCTGCCCGGCGAGCGTTTATCGTGCAGAAAAGTCCCAGGCCGCCACTCAGAATATTCCTGGCCTCGACCACCGCATCAGGCGGAAGGCTATCCTCGACCTCGACATTCAACCTGATATACGCCGGATTGTCCTTAGGAAAATCTTTCAGCCGTTCCTTAACCTCATCCCATTTCCCGAAACCTGAGGAAGGAATATTCACGAGCGGACAATCGGTCTTTATCGGCACCTCCCGGATCTGCGGGGCCGCCCCGTGCGAGGCGATCTCCACGACCGACACACTATGCCCGTAAGACTCGTCGAAACTTACCGGCAGCGGCGTGCCGCAATAGCGCGCCCTTCCCCCGGAACCAGCGATTGTCTGCGGCTTATGAATATGTCCGAGCGCGATGTAGTCGTACCCTTCGCCGAACTCCTCCAGCCCGACGGAGTCAATCCCTCCCACAGATAATTCACGAATATCCTCGTGTCCGGTGTAGTTGCATCCGGCCACTGTCGTGTGGGCAGAAATGACAACAGGAAGGTTTCCAGTGTTCCTTTCGGCCACCTTGTCCAACAGGCTCTTACAGAATCCTTCCGGCATACTTCTCTCGTTCACGTACGGTATGGCGGCTATGAATCCTTTCCCCGCCACCTCAACGATCAGCTTGTCTGGATTGTCCTTGTCCACGGAACCGATCATATTCACTTTCTGGGTCTCCCATAATATTCGTGAGACCTCGTGCTTTGACGCGCTGTCGTGGTTCCCCGCGGTGATGACGATCTCCATTTCCGGACAGGCCTCGTGCAGCCTCATCACCGCCTCCGTGAACATCTTCTGCACCGCCGCCGATGGCTGTCCCGTATGGTAAACATCCCCGCTGACCACCAACGCGTCAGGTTTCTCCTTCCCGACAATCTCCTCGATCCGGACAAGCATATCCCTCTGCTCCCGACTCCTGTCGTATCCGTACAGAACATGTCCCAGATGCCAGTCACTTGTGTGTATAATTCTCATAAGCAAGTCATTGTATTGTTTTCATAAAACAGACCCGAGCCAAACGCTCCACTCAATATACGCCCTTTCTCCGGTTTTCGCAACCAAAATCCTCATTTTTTCAGGTAACTATATAGCAGTTGACTAACGTGGCATGCAAGCGGTCGCCAAGCGGTTACATACGTGGTGGCATCACCCGCATTTTGTGAATATGGCGGCACGTAAACCAACCCTGAGTGCGACGATAGGCCTGTGGATATGCCGCCTATGGTTTCTGCATCCATAGGCGTCATACAGCCGCGCCTCACAATGGTGTAGAAGAATTATCGCATGCCGCTGTTTGCAAAATGGCTATACATACCTCCTTTGAAAAGGTGACTATGCTCGGAAGGTCGCCGGATGTCGCGTATCGTTGACGGATAACCACGCCGGCCGTCGGTCTTGAGCGGAGAGTGTCACTGTCCGACCGACACACTCTCGATCCTTATCTTGAAAGTCCCGGACGGAGCCTGGACATCCACGATCTCGCCCTCTTTCCGTCCCATCAGCGCCGCACCAATCGGGGACTTGCAGGAAATCTTGCCTTCTTCAAGGTTCATCTCGTGCGGGCTCACAATGGTATATGTCATTCTGGCATTGGAGGCCATATTCGTGAACTCCACCTTGCTGAGCAATGAAATCTGATCTTTCGGCAATGCCGAAGTATCGATGATCCTTGAATATTGCAGGACTTTCTGCAGGAAACGTATCCTGCTGATGGCCTTGGCCTGAGCCCTTCTCGCCGAGCGATATTCAGCGTTCTCGCTCAGATCCCCCTGCGCGCGTGCGTCCGACAGATCGTCCTTGATCCGAGGATATTCAACATCAATAAGATGATTAAGTTCCGCGACAATCTGGTCGTAGCGTTCCTTAGACAGATATTCCATATACCATTGTTTGATAAGTCAGGGCAAATGTACGAAAAACTATCCTTTTTAGCTCCCCGCTCAACTTTTTTTGTTTGTCCGGCGGAGCACCCTTCCTGCAAATTTAGAATTTTAATTTTATCCGACAAAAAATCACCGATAGACAGCAGTCTAATCGATGATTATCTTGAGTAACTTGTGTATCAAACTCATGATGTTTTATTATATTTGTCAACCTATAACACGTTAATTATGCAATCTATATCAGCCATCAAACACACCCCTTCTGTTACTTACAAGGATTTTGTCGATTCATTGACAACAAGACCTCAGTATTTTAGGTTCTTCTTGGATAAGGCGTGCTGTATTGCTGCCAATATCGGAATCAGATATGATGACGAGAAAGAGGATTTTGCCCTTGAGGCTATCGTACATCTATGGAGAAATCTTGACAAGTACGATGCGTCTAAGGCAGAATTCAGTTCGTTTTTCAATGTTTGTGTCGGGAACAAGATTCGAGAACAGATCAGATCATCAAATTCCGATAAAGTTTTTGGACTGAACAAAACTCTTCGTGATGATTTGGAGGGATGTGGCGGATCGTTATTGTATGAGGAAAAAGACAGGGCTCGCAAAAACAAGGAATTTACCGACAAACTGATTATAGAATTCAGAAAATTCATTGATGCCCTGTCTCCTGGGGAGCAAATGATGATTTGCGGATCTGAATTTGGTAGACTTGCGGTGTGAGATAATACTTCGGACAAGAATTACGCTGATCTGATTGCCGCGCGGACCGGCCGTACTGCTGCAGCGTTAAGAAAGATTGCTGAGAGGCTGAAGAAAAGAGCGATAGCCTCTGCCGGGCAAAGCGGACTTGATTATGGCGCATATCGTGAGTATGTCGGATTTCTTACAACCACGCCTACGGAAGACAAGGTGGACTTTTCTGTCCTGGACTGGAATTCGCTTTCCGCTGTTCAGCGATTGAAATTGCGTATGTATCTTTATGAGAAGTCGCTGGAAGATGGTTTGGCCCTTGATGATATTTTCGGCAATGATGATGCAGAAGGCCCAAAAAGAGATCGTGCTTATGAAGAAGGGAAACTCGCTGCTATTGAAACGGTAACCTCAATATTGAATCGCCTCAAGGTGGCCGAGAATAATTTGACACAATCGCGGGAAGAAAAAGATCTGATATCCTTTACTTACTGGTTCGTGCTGATTCATGAGTATAATTATTTGATTAGAACCATTCCGATGCCACAAGACGTTCAGATTGTGTTTGATGAGATCGACAGATTCGCTCCAAGGGAATATCTTGAGCACAAACGAAGGAGTGGCTATAATAGGCTCCCGGATTTTCATACAGTATATGGCCGCGGATATAATTTTCCTGACATTATCGGATGCGCATTATCAAACCGCTGTGCTGAAGAAATACTTTCATTTATACCAAATACTGAAGGAATGCTTGTTTGTGGGGGAACTTTGAAGCGACAAAATCTGATGCTTCATTTTCTGCAGACAGGAGAAAAAGGGCCTCAATTGGATTACTGTGATTCTTGTGGGAAGAATTTGAATGATCAGCCTTATCCTTATTCGTTCAGATGTACAAAATGTGGACGAATCTTTAATCTTTGCAAAGATTGCTCGGATAAACGTCTCCATCTTAATTGGGGTAATGTGGGCAGAAAACCGGCAGATAGCCATGAAGATGCTGTCAACCAACAAATGTTTCAGGGAGAGTAAGTTATGACGCAGCAAGAAGCAAATATGCTTTTTACAAAAAGACAGTATGTCTGTTTAAGTGACGGGGCAAGAGTCGGTACAAACGGTTTTGTATCAAAGATTTCGTCTATGATATCAAAACTTTTGGAAGGGGATTGCCTATCAGGTAGTGATGTCCCGGAAAAACTCACGGTAATATATGTGTATAACGATAAACGGGTGACAACTGCATGTGTAGATGAGAATTACAATCTATATATTAGTGTGAATTTCGTTTATTCATACCTAAAAATGAATGATGATTTAGTTAATGTGTTATTGTCTAATGCATTAATGCATCTTGATTATTCGGATCTTGCCCAAGAACGATCTTATTTAACTGAAGGAATGTATAGGAACTTGATTGAAAGATACGTATCTGGTAGAAGAGAGCCCGTTCAGTTGACTTTACCTATACATCATGCCTTAAACATTGCTGCTGAATTAGGTGCTAATAATCGTGTTCAAAGACGTTGGGGAGTTTCAATAGATGTTCTAAAACGACAGATGAAAGCTGTTGCATTAAAAAAGCATAATGGATTATGTCTTCACCACTATTACCATGATACTGAAATAATGGATATGATGAAGGAACGGGTGGGTAAGACTTTTCCACAAACTCCGTCTTGTAAAGAAATCCCTATGACGTATTATTCCGGTTACAAGCAGGTTATGGATGAAATTGTCAAAAGTATAGATGAGTTTGGGATAGCTGGAATAGCTGGAGTATTGAATAGCTCCGCATTATGAAAATAATAAAATCACAAAGTGTCACGATAGGGTGATCTATCCGTATTATAAAGTAAGAAGAGTATTTTTGAATTATGACAGAAAAAGATTATTGGGAACGCTTCGGCTTTTGGAGATGCAGGTTGAGTGATATTTACACCCATATCAAATCAGGCATGGCTGAAACGGAAAATCCGCATTGCAGAAAAGGAATCATCGTTGAGAAAGACGCGGACACAGAATCAAGACTTGATTTTGTGAAGGATTATCTCAATGTGTCTGAGCTTGAGAAGGCCGGCAAGGTTTCAGAACTTACAATTGATGCATCTTGGACAGCTGGCATTGTTCCTTCATCAAGGAATGAAACTTCCCGCGACTGTTGGAATAAAATTATTGCAGCCGCATACAAGGCAAATGACGGACTCCTCATTCTCAACGTAAGCAATATGAAACTGTTCGAGCATTGCTGGTGGCATATCAAGCAACTGGCAAAACAGGAAGCTGGTTTGGTCGCATGGCCCCCTTTTGATAAATCCATATTCTTTGATATAGATGAATTTGTTGGAGAGGTCGAGCGTCTGATGAAGACTGGCCGAGACAAGAGCGAAATCAATGCTTTTGTAAAGGATAAAATTTCCGAGGCAAAAAGACAGGGTCTCGTCCCATCTGATAAATTTCACTTTAACGGCTATGTCCTGATTGTTCTGGATGGGCTTGACTGGCAGAGTGTTCGTGAGATTTCCGAGCGTGATCGTGGCCAATTTGACGCGGCTATGCAGTTTTATTATCGAGTGGATTTCTCGAGATGGTGATTATCTTGTCAGGCTCAGGGGTAATTGCATAGAGTGTGGTGTTCCCATATTCTGTAATACTCGCTTCAAATACTGATATACAGTGATTTTATGTGAAATAGCGGATATGAAAAGAACTGAACAAGTATCTGTTGCACAGCTCATTGAGGAGCTGAAGAGATTCGAGAAAGATTACCCGGACGTGAATGTTACATGCTGTATTCCTGATGGAACAATATGTTATGCCGTCAGCATTGATCAGGATGGGGACGGACAGGTCTGCATTGGCTTTGAAGAGGAAGAGGAAGATAGCGGGTGCCTTGAAGTGGAGATGCTCATCGCGGATCTGGAGACGTATGACGGCAGCGCAATTGTGCGTATGGAGGCATGCGGCCTGTCCATGACTTTCTCCATATTCGGCAACGGTAGTTTCTTCGTCTATGATGAAAATGAGGAATGTGTTTGCTGTGACGGGGTAGTTATTGGCGAGTATGAAGAAAAAGAATCTGGCTCCGGATGGCTTACGGAGGCGGAAAAACGGATGCTGGCGGAGAAAGCCAGAAAAGAGAATCGCAAGAGCAAGATTGAATATGGAGCCTTGCTGATTATTACAATTCTCTCACTATGCGGGGTTGCCTACAATGTCTGGGCAGTTGTAGCCGCCTCAGGAGACTCGCTCTGGGAGAATATACTCTATGGCATAACATGCCTGTTCTGTTTCATGATTGGCCTACTGGCGCTCCATTACGATAGGCGATAATTACAGTGTTGGGAAATTTTTCGAGAAAGTGCATTATTTTTTTTGTCACAGATAACAAGTCTTGTCGTAATATATATTGAAAAGAAAAATTAACTTGATCATGTATATTTCAAAAACAAGATTTATCAACTGGACACGCTGTCCTATGTATTTCGCGAGGGATTTGAAACACAATCCACTCAAGAAAACTGATATCGACGCCGAACGTGAACGTCGCGAGGAAATGCTCGCCGAACTGATGAACGAGACCGGCTCGTCAGAAGGGGCTGAAGATGAAGAAGAGTTCGATGCAAAACCAAGCGAGGAGCTTGAAGCCCTTCTTCCTTATTACAATCAGGTTGAAGATGAGGCCCTGAAGGTGGCGAAGAGATATTTCAAGGGCACGTTTGTCGCTGATTCGAAAGATGTCCACAAGCAGAAACTCTTTGAATATGTCCAGCACGGCCATACCTACCGTTGCTATGTGGATATTTTTAACGAGAATGATGATGAAATCAACATCATCGAAGTAAAGGCCACGACCAACAGCAAGTATCTTCTCAAGACGAACAAGGATGGCAAGCTGGACGGCTATTGTTTCTCGGAGAAACGCGGAGCTGAAAAGCACCCTATGTTTGTCAGAGAAGGCAACATCTGGACACTGAACCATGCAGGCTGCAAGGCCAATGCTGATTTGGAGAAGAACTTCGAGCAGAAGAGGAGAGCCTTGCTTGACCGCTATTCCGACCTTGGAAAGTATCCGCATGATCTTGCCTTCCAGAAGTATGTGATTGAACATTCTTTACGCAATGCCGGCGATAACCGTAAGGTGAATTACTATCTTGCCGTACTCAATAGCGAGTATGTTTATGACGGCGCCAAGGATGCTGACGGCAAGCGCGTCTATAACAATATCGAAGGTCAGGAACTCATTGTCTTCCTCGATATGAATGAGACGGTCGAAGACTATCTGCCGATTATTGTCAAAGAAATCGCAACACTGGAGAGCTACATTGCAACTCCTCATGATGTGAATGCCAAGACTCCGGTCGGTCCATGGTGCGACTGGGGGAAAAACACCGAATGTGTGTTCTACATCCACTGCTTCAAGAAGCTCCGTGATGTTCCTGATGCCAATAGGTCGAACAACTACATGAATTTCCGCGGCTTCAAGGCTGGAGCTATCGGCGACAAGTTCCAGCTCATAAACAACGGTTATTACAAGTTCGATGATGTGCCTGTTGAGTGGTTGGAGAAAGAGAACCACAAGATTCAGAGAGAATGCTATGACAATGGAATCGAACATATCGATAAAGAGAAGATGACGGCATGGTTCAGATACCTAGGGGAGGGTCCCATCTATCATTTTGATTTCGAGTCGTTCCCTTGTCCTCTGCCTCGTTTCAAAGGCGAGTCTCCCTATCAGCAGTCGGTGTTCGAGTTCTCGCTCCATATCGAGCGTGCTCCAGGAGTATGCGACAAGAACTCCGACAATATCATCTTCCTCAATGAAGAATGTGACACCGACGAGCGCGAGGCACTCGTAAAAGCCATCGTGGACAACTTCGAATTCAACGAGGACGGCTCTCTCCATGGCATCATGCTGGCGCAGAATACCAGTTTTGAAATCGGTCGTCTCAATGAACTTGCAGCAATTTTCCCCAAATACAGCAAATACCTGCTTGCAATTGCTGACAAGACGGCGGACCTGATTCATCTGCTCAGGACTAACCTGGAATTGTACGAAGCGGAATTCGGGAAGGAATCGGCAGGAACCATAAACTACTACCATCCCTACCTCAGTGGAAGTTATTCCATCAAGAGGACTCTTCCAGTCCTTGTTCCAAGCCTCTCGTATGACGAGATGAAGAAGCATGAAGTAGGCAATGGCGTGCAGGCGTATATAACTTATCTCAGTTATAATGAAGACCCCGGAAAGACACGCGACATGAATACCAAGAAAGAGCGTCGCGAAGCCCTCTGCCGCTACTGCCAGCAGGATACTTGGGCGATGGTAGAGATTCTGCGTGCTGTCAGAAAGAAAATTGGTCTTTAATATTGTAGCCTATAGCGTGTATAGAATAAGCCCGCATTGTGTATTTCTCGACGGGCCCTATCCGGTCAATTTTCAAAAGCTTTATAAAGGCATTATTGTCGTGGTCGATACGGATTCCGGTACTAGCGATCCCAAGTTCTGCCATCTCGCGATCCGCACCCAGAAGACAAGAACATGTATATGGAAAAGACGGCAAGAAAGAATGGATCGTCTTGTGTTTGATGATGCATGCCTGACAATTACCTGCTGTTACGAGCAGGCGGAGGAAAGTCCAGTGATTCCCAAGAGCCTGACTCTTGATAAGGATATCTACGACGAGATCAAGGAGATCCTGCCTGGATTCATGGATAGTTGCGGCTGCTATCATGACAAGGTGGAAACCAGCGGCGGTCTGGAATTGATAATCAAGTAGCGGATCTTTAGTTTCACTTACTGGTTAGCAGAAAGTTTTGTAACTCTGATAGCGGATATATATAACGACGCATGGCCATATTCTATCACGGGACATCAGTCCTCTTCGATCACTTCGAAAGGCAGTTTATCAATCTAAATCCCCGAAGATGACGGCAAAGCACTATCAGAAACTTGGCAATCATCGTAGAACCGACTGGGGCTCCATGATAATTGATGCCATGAAGTTCTGCCTTCAGCTGAAATACGAGCAGTCCCTGGAATTCTGGAACGAGCTGGATAGTACGAAGGGCAGTTACATCGTAGAATTGCAGGACAACAAGACCGATACGGTCTCCTCAAGGCCTAATGGCTGGGGTGTCAAGACTAAGGGTGAAAAATATGTGGGCCCGAATATTATGGGACAGTTGTTGATGAGTCTCAGGGACAATGGAAAATTGAAATACAGTCTTCCGTCTGACGCTCTCGCATTTATCGAGTTGTTGAAATAAAGTCATAGCAGAATCGAGTAGGTAGAAGATGAAATGATTCTCGTACTGCAGTTTGACTGGTTGGTTTTGTCCAGGTGCTCCTCATCTTCTTCATGGACCTGCGGTTGACCTGCATCCGTCGAGACTTCTGCCGCCCCGCCCTCCACGACAATTCCTTGCGACTGGAGTGTCATTGATATGTCGTCCTTTATCCTGTGATAGTTATCCTCGCTAACGGAATCTATATACATACGGATATACGTCTCTGCATAACGTCGTCAGAAAAGTGCTACAATACGGAGGAGATGTATAGTCAAACTGCCAATAATTGAGAATCGACCTTTGCTGTTTTCGAAATTTACTGTAAATTTGCAGTAGATTTCGAAAATAGAATATCATGAATGCTTACGTAAAACGGGATTTGTATCTTAACCGACTGATTGTCAGGAGGGATAATGGGCAGATTAAAGCGGTTACCGGACCGAGGCGTTCCGGTAAATCCTTCCTCTTGGATCCCATATACAAGGATTATCTCCTCTCCAAAGGTATTCCCGAAGATAACATTATCATCATTTCCTTTGATATTGAGGATGAGGACACTCCCCAGGAACTACTGGACCGCGAGAAGCTGAAAGAATACCTTTATTCCAGAATTGCCTCGCAGACTGAGAATTACTACGTCTTCCTGGACGAAATTCAGGAGGTCGATGGATTCGAAAGGATTGTCAATGGCCTTAATAAGCGTCAGAATGTAGATGTGTATGTCACCGGCAGCAATTCAAAGTTCCTTTCTAGCGAAATCAATACCATCTTCCGCGGGCGCAGCGATGAGGTCAGCGTCCTTCCGTTCACTTTCCGCGAATTTTGTCAGGACCGACAGGAAAGTGTCAATGACCTGTGGAAAGAGTATTACACTTATGGAGGACTTCCAGCACTTAGGAAAATGCCGACGGCTGAACAGAAGACCACCTACATCCAGAAACTGTGGAAGAAGACCTATCTGGACGATGTGGTCGAGCGCCACAACGTTGAAAATCGGGAAGCGCTTGAAGCCATAGCCGATGCTTTATGCTCATCCATCGGTTCCCTTACCAATACGACACGTATCACCAATACGTTGGGAAGTGTCCGCAAAATCAAGATAACGGATGACACAGTTGCAAAGTATATCGGCTATCTGGAAGAGGCATTCTTGTTCAACGAAGCCCGACGTTATAATATCAAGGGCAACAAGTATTACGAGAACATCAAGAAATACTACTCGATAGATGTCGGTCTTAGAAACGCAAGGCTGAATTACCGCCAATTGGAGCAGACACATCTGATGGAGAACATTATCTTCAATGAATTGCTATACCGTGGTTATGTGGTGGATGTGGGAGTCGTTGAGCACCGTAAAATGGTCGATGGCAAGTCTGAATACAAACAATATGAGGTAGATTTCATTGCTACTGATGGGAACGAGAAGTACTATATTCAGTCGGCCTACGAGATAGAAACCGAAGAAAAACGTGAGCAGGAACTGAATTCGCTCAAACGCATTGATGATTCCTTCCAGAAGATTGTTATCGTCAAGGACGACATTATGCCCTACAGGGACAATAATGGAATCCTGTTCACCGGACTGTTCCAGTTCCTCTTCAGCGACAAATTCGTATAAGATCTCTCGAATTTTATTGTAAAAACACAGTGTTTTTCGACAGTCCTCCAGACCAGTGACAATATGGTGGAATCACGACTCATACTCGTCATCCATCGGCAGAATAGTTTCCGGTGCGGCTTCCTCTACGATCCCGTCATCCAGTCCCGAGTCTTGTGCCTCATCGTCTTCATGAACTTGCGGTTGAGATGCACGCGGCTTATACCCACGTCCGCGCAAAGGGCGGCGCTGGCTGGAACCAAGGTGAGTTGGCCCAGCGCCAGCTGGGACTGCTGACCTTGACCGCTTTTCTTCTGACATCGGCCCAAAACATGTCCAGGTAGTGTAGGTAGTGTAGGTAGTGATGATAGTGCAGGTAGTACAGGGACAAAGTTAAGTATATCGCAGAGGGACATTGAGATTCGGAGAGTTATGCTTAAATTAGCAGGTGTAACCCCAAGATTATGACTACAAAGCAAATGAATGACCTTGTGGACCGTTATCTGGATTCCAAGGGACTGAGTAATCCGAGCATCAGGAAACGGGCTGCGCGGAAGGTGCTTGGATATATGGACACGACGGGCGCATTCTTGTCAGGTGGCCAACTTGCGCTTCCTTCTGACAAAGGCGCTGTCGTATCGGCGTATAAGCGCCATAAAGGTTCAGCCCTCAACGGTGCAGAGAAAAGTGTCATCAACCATATCTATGAACTGGCCGGATCTTCAGTTGGCAAATCTGCTTTCCGCCATGCCGTGACTCCGAAAGCGACGAAGTCAGTGGTCACCGCCCCGAAAGCCGTGAACGGGTTGGCTGCTGCGGAGAAAAAACTGCTGCAGGGAGAGTTTGTTTCCGTCGGCGCTCTGTCTGGTGAGATGGTTCCTGATGTGCCGGGGCTGTATTGCATCAAGCTCCGTAAAAGTGTCCGCTTACCGGCAAAGTATGGGAAGGTCCGTGAGGATGGCGTCATCTATATCGGCCAGGCATCCACTTCCCTCCGAAAGCGTTTCTGGAAACAGGAACTGAATCATATTGGAGCGGCAACGTTCTTTCGGAGCATTGGAGCAATGCTGGGGTATTTGCCTCCGAAAGGTTCGCTGGTTGGAAAGAAGAACCAGACTAATTTCAAATTCAGCCCGGAGGACACGGAGGCCATTCGGCAATGGATGAGAGAATCGCTCACTGTCAACTTCATTGCATTTTCTACTGAGACCATGGATGATGTGGAGAAGAAACTCATCGACAAATACCGTCCGCTGGTGAATTACACCCATAATCCCGATTACAGTCGAGAACTGGAAGCTGTCAAAGATAAATGTAGAGAATATGCCAGAAGTAAATAATCATAACGAGAAGCCCTGGTATCGGAAGTCCAGCAACTGGGCCTGGATTACCATTGGCGTGTTGATTCTGACCTATATCATCGTTAGTGCTGTAACTGACGCTCAGGAAAAACGGGCCAAACAGAACCAGTACAAGCCCAAGTCTTACAAGGAAGTCTTCACTCCGGAAGAGGCAAAGAAGATGGATATCGGCGGGCACATCGACGGGCCCGGCGACTGGAAACCCGACCCGAATGCCGCCAAGAGGACGAAGGAATTCATTGAGAAGGGCGGCAATGCAGACCCTGTGGGTGATGCCATTCAAGATGGAGACTACCATGACCTGCTGGACCAGAACGGCGGTCCGGAAGGGTTCTGACAATAGACACTCCGGGCATTTTTCGCAATAAACAATCGCACCACAGCTACCTGTAACGCGTCTTTTGAAAAACCAGAAAAGGCGGCCCATTGTAATAATGCTCCACCTTAACTATTTAATTATTAAGCAATTAACTACTAATACTCTTCCTCGTTAAAGATGGAATAACGCTTAATACACGCAATATATAAGATATTGACGAAGATTTAAGTCAAGTTATTTCATCGTAAAATCACATAAAATGAGGATTACTCGTGTCTATAATCTGTCTATCGCGTCAAGAAGAAAGTCCTGCACATTAATGTACGATATACCGTGCTCATCAGTCCAAGGAAGAATGTCATCCTTGACAACAACCAACTTTTGAAAAGAGTCATCAATCCTCAACAGAGAATTCAGTTCCTGATCTTTTTTTTCTTGGGTGGCAACTGTAAACGCCGACTGGATATAATACCGCTTATCGGCTTTATTGAGCACAAAATCCACCTCCAACTGAGAACGTCTGCTTCTTTCCGCATCATCTTTCCAGTTATATTCGACAACACCAACATCAACAGAGAAACCTCTTGAAGACAATTCATTGTACAGAATATTTTCCATAATATGAGTTTCTTCCTGCTGCCTGAAGTTTAATCTCGCGTTTCTCAATCCGACATCCGAAAAATAATATTTTAGTGGCGTGCCTATGTAAGCGCGACCTTTGATATCATACCTTTTGGCTTTTTCCAGTATAAACGCATCAATGAAACAGTTAAGGTAAGAAGATATTGTGTCGCTCTTGATTTTAATATGCTTGTCTCTTTGAAATGTGTTCGATAGCCTTGTCGAGTTTGTCAACGACCCTATAGCTGAAGCCACAACATCCAAAAGGTCCTCGAGAATGCTCATCTGCCCCTTTATCTTGTTCCTTTCAACCACATCCTTAAGATATGTCAGTTCGAACAAGTCCTTCAAATATTTGGCCTTACCCTCGTGAGATTGAAGATGCATGACATACGGCATTCCTCCATAAGCGGCATACTCTCTCCAGGCATATCTCTTGTCGGAAGGGAACGCATCGTAAAATTCACGGAACAACAACGGGTGGACCCGAATTTCATCGCCCCTATCTCTGAACTCTGTAACAATGTCCGATGAGAGCATTTTTGAATTACTCCCGCTCACATATATGTCAATGTTTGGCTGTTTGTTAAGTCCGATCAATACATCGACGAAACTTATAGTGGCATCTTCAGTGTCCGGAAGATAAGGATTATGTATTGTAGCGACTTTTTGAATCTCATCTAACAGAACATAGTATTGTACGCCATCATCCTTAGTCAGGTTTCTTACATACTTTCCTAATTCCAAAGGATTCCTTAACATCGCGTTGATGTCGTCATCCAGCGCAATGAATATTACATGCTCGTCTTTGACTCCAATAGATGCAAGATGTTTTCGGAACAACACATTCATCAAATAAGATTTGCCACAGCGCCTGATGCCCGTGATTATTTTAATCTTTCCATTTCCTCTCTTGCTCTCCAGCAACGAAATGTACCTGTCTCTTTTTATCTCCATATCGTATCGGTCATAAATGCGTATTTACGCAATTTTATCCTTTATGATGCAAATATAACAAGTTCTGACTGGTCAAACAAATTTTCGTGATATCTTCCGAGACTTCCAAGACACTTGATTGCCAAACCGCAAAAGCAGTCGCCATTCAGTTTGCTGAAAGACTTCCAAAATATTCAGAGTACGTCAAAGTAAAAACAACTCGTCCATAATACTGTATTTCAACAAGATAACATAATTCATCTTTCAGAGATTTGAACATTTTGTAGGGCAGATTTGAACATTTTGTAATGAAGGATCTAAGTTTATATTGTACAATTTCGGAGTTGCATTTATTATTTCTCATTTGTACCTTGCCTTGATTTCGTGTAAAAAGATGGCAGACGACATCTTGATTACGTGTATTTTTTGCTGATTGTATAACTTGATTACGTGAAAAGAGATTCTCCATCGCATTGGTCATAAATGCGTATTTACGCAATTTTACCCCTTATGATACATAATATAGATAATATTTCAACTATTTCGAGCCACACTTCCAACAAAAAGCAATTTATCCGAATCTTTTGTCAGTCGGCTGAAATAGCGTAGTTTTACAAACACAAAAATGCGTAAATACGCAATTATTGTACTATAAAAACAACGTTTCTTATGGAGAAGCGTGATATTCATATTGAAATGAACTTGTGACTGCACAGGATTTGAAAATAAATGACACAAGCCATATGCGGCCTGTGTCATTTTAAGATTTTATGCCGGAACGCCGCTGACGGGGACTGCCGTTTCGCGCCGTTCAAATATTAAAGCGGCGCGAAGGGAGATACGGCGCGGCGGGACAAGTCAGAATATCTTGTACATCGACTGGTTGCTGGCCAGCAGGTACTGGAGACGGTCATCACGGTCGGTCAGGTCATCGCTCACGGGGAAATGCTTCCGAAAGTCGGACGTGATCTCACCAAGACGGAAATCCTCCGGCGGATCGGCGATCTCGTCCAGCACGCGGATCTCTGCCGAGTTCTGCAATGAATATACAAGGAGTTCGTCCTCGTCCAGCCTTTTTCCGAACATATACCAGCAGGCATTGTAGGACAGGGCGTACGGGATGAACTCAAATTCGAGAACCTCTGGCCTGATCTCAACCGGATACAACATATTCTCATCCTTGACGGCGGCATACTTCTGGTAAAGGTGTTTGTGTTTCACGAATATGACTCTGCTCAGGGATATGGCCCTCGCGACCACCCTCGCATATTCATTGTTGTAGCTGGCGCTGATGAACACACGGTCCTTCGGGAAGCGGTCGTCCGTCAGCATATTCCCCATTAGGAAGGCGTTGATGCAGGTCAGGCGGAGCCGGTCGTCAGGACACGCGCCTTTATTCGAGATGTAATATGTCGATGAGCTGCCGGCTCTCCTGCATTCTATTATGACACCGAAGATATCCTCTATGTCCCGCCTGTACCTGTGGAACGTCCGCAGGTCGAGATCCCCGCCTTTCGTGCTTCGCCACCATTCCTTTCCGATCCGCTCGAAACTTGCCCCGGTCTCGCCGAACGAATCGACGATCTCCAGAAGCCTGATCCTGTCTTTTATCTTTTCCGCCAACATAATACTGTGATTTTTTCTCCGGCAAAGTTAACCCATTATATCTGACAAAGTCAATACTTCGGTAAAAATATACCGTACTAAAAAGTTAAACAATGGAAGCCGGGTG